>Ga0102594_1000170_pt1 | contig 94878 bp, 81 predicted proteins | sample AraplaCol_mLB_r2_2_FD_76863 | JGI IMG/M metagenome (GOLD analysis project Ga0102594, IMG submission 76863) | Arabidopsis root microbial communities from North Carolina, USA - plate scrape MF_Col_mLB_r2 (SPADES assembly) (version 2) | ecosystem: Host-associated > Plants > Roots > Endosphere...
GGTAAGTCGGGCATGCTTATGGGTGTTCATCCGGTTGGGCGTCCTGAGTGGATTGGGTGTTTGGCGACTTCCAGTCTCTCAAACCCAATCCGGATGAACACCGGATACAACCTATTGAAGCTTCACAGCTAGCGCCGCTCGGAACGGGTCGTGCTGCCGCTCACGCCGGCATCGATGGTGCCGAACACCGTCACACCGCTGCTGCCGGACGACGAGGCGCGATCCCCGTTGTTCGACCCCGTGCCGGCGCAACCCGCCGCCAGGGCGCCCATCGCAATGGCAAGAACAGCGGCAATGAATGGCTTCACGGAAAACTCCTGGCAATGGTGAGACTGCGGCCACTATAGGCCGGCGCGTCTGCCGGCCCGTAGCACGAAGTTACGGCGCCGACAGGTGCTTGCCCACGATGCCCGCGAGTTCGAACATCGTCACCTGGTCCTTGCCGAACACGGGCTTGAGCTTCGCGTCGGCGTTGATCGCGCGCTTGTTCGCCGTGTCCTGCAGGCCGTTCGCCTTGATGTAGTCCCAGAGCTTCTTGATGACCTCGGTGCGCGCCACCGGTTCGGCGCCGATCACCGCGGCCAGCGAGTCGCTCGGCTTCAGCCCCGCGCCGGGTTTGCGCGGCGCTGCGGCCTTCTTGGCGGCCGGTGCTTTCTTGGCTGCAGGGGTCTTCTTCGCCGCCACTTTCTTGGCTGCGGCCGTCTTGCCCGCCGGTGCCGCCTTGGCGAAGGTCTTGCGCGGCGGGAACTTGCTGCCGCCTTCGCGCGGAGCGAATTCGAAGGTCACCTTGCCCTCTTCGGCGTTCCAGGTCAGGAAGGCCTTGAAGGCGCGGCGCGTGCGCATGCTCACGAACTTGTCGAGCAGGTCGGTCTTGCCGGTGGCGAGCAGTTTTTCCATCTGCGCGCGCTCCACCGGCTGCTGCAGGATGATCTTGCCGGTCTTGAAGGTGCAGCTCGGCGTCGGCTGCGCATTGGTGGGCACCGACTTCTCGCAGACGTAGTTGCTGCCGTGCTCGAACACCGGTGCGCCGCAGATGGGGCATGGACCCACGGTGTCCTGCTCGCTGAAATCGACGATCTCGCCGGTGTCGGCGTTCTTGTCATCGCCGAAGTCGAACTCCAGCTTCCAGTTCTTTGCTTCCTCGTCGAACTTCAGGACGATTTCGGAGGTGAAGGGCCAGCCTGCCTTGGAGCGGAAGCCTTCCAGCGGGCCGATGTGCTTGTCGCGCAAGAGCGCCTCGGCCTCGGCCACCTCGAAGGTGCGCCCGGCCGGCGACTTGCCGAAGGAGAAGCCGCAGGGCTCCTGCCCGGCTTTGCCGGTGCAGGTGTAGCGGCGGTAGTTTTCCTTCACCACGCCGCCGCAGTTGGGGCACGGCGTCGAGAGCGTCGCGTAGTCCCCGGGCACGGTGTCGCGGTCATATTCCTTGGCCTTCTTGACGATGTGCTCCGTCATCTCGGCGATCTCGCGCATGAAGGCATCGCGGCTCAGCGCGCCCTTCTCCATCTGCGCGAGCTTGTATTCCCATTCGCCCGTGAGTTCGGCCTTGGAGAGTTCTTCCACACCCAGGCCGCGCAAGAGCGTCATGAGCTGGAAAGCCTTGGCGGTGGGAATCAGCTCGCGGCCTTCGCGCAGCATGTATTTCTCGGTGATCAGGCCTTCGATCGTGGCCGCGCGCGTGGCTGGCGTGCCAAGGCCCTTCTCCTGCATGGCCTCGCGCAGCTCGTCGTCGTCGATGGTTTTGCCGGCGCCTTCCATCGCACCCAGCAGCGTGGCTTCCGAATAGCGCGCCGGCGGCCGGGTCTTCAGCGCCTTCAGGTCGGCCGATTCGGTCTTCACCGTTTCGCCCGGCTTCACCACCACCAGGTTCTTGCCGTCCTTTTCGTCGTCATCGTTGACGGCTTCCTTGCCCCAGATGGCGAGCCAGCCCGGCTTGACCAGCACCTTGCCGTCACTGCGGAACGGATATTTTTTGCCATTGGTTTCGACCGTGCTGATGCGGGTCGTGACCTGGAACTCGGCGCTCGGGAAGAACACCGACATGAACCGGCGCACCACGAAGTCATACAGCTTCTGTTCGGCGTCCGACAGGCCGCTCGGCGCCTGCAGCGTCGGGATGATGGCGAAGTGGTCCGACACCTTCGCGTTGTCGAAGATGCGCTTGTTCGGCTTCACGTAGCTGCCGTCGACCGCCTGCTGCGCAAAGGGCGCCAGATGCTTCATGCCGCTGTCGGCGAGCATCTTCATCGTGTCCTTCACCACCGGCAGGTAGTCCTCGGGCAGCGCGCGCGAGTCGGTACGCGGGTAGGTCAGGGCCTTGTGGCGTTCGTACAGGCTCTGCGCCAGCGCCAGCGTGGTCTTGGCCGAGAAGCCGAAGCGGCCGTTGGCCTCGCGCTGCAGCGAGGTCAGGTCGAACAGCATCGGCGAAGCCTGCGTGGTGGGCTTGCTTTCCTCGGTCACGGTGGCGGGCTTGCCGCGCGCCGCATCGGCGATCTCGCGCGCTTCGCGCTCGCTCCACACGCGGTCGGGGCGAATCTCCGCGTCGGCCGTGCCGTCCGGGCCCGGCGGCGGCTTCTTGAAATTGGCGTCGAACCATTTGCCGGGGTACTGGCCTGCCTCGGCCTGGAACACGCCGTGGATTTCCCAGTAGTCGCGGCTCACGAACTTGCGGATCTTTTCCTCGCGCTCGACCACCACCGACAGCGTGGGCGTCTGCACCCGGCCCACGGTCGTCAGGAAGAAGCCGCCGTCGCGCGAATTGAAAGCCGTCATGGCGCGCGTGCCGTTGATGCCCACCAGCCAGTCGGCCTCGGATCGCGAGCGCGCGGCGTCGGCCAGGCCCTGCATCTGCTTTTCACTGCGCAGCGCGTCGAAGCCGTCGCGAATCGCCTGCGGCGTCATGGACTGCAGCCACAGGCGCTTCACCGGCTTGTTCAGGCCGGTCTTGCCGCCTGCGTATTGCTCGATGAGGCGGAAGATCAGCTCACCCTCGCGGCCCGCGTCGCAGGCGTTGATGAGTTGCGTCACGTCCTTGCGCTTGGCCTGCTTGACCACGGCGTTCAGGCGCGTCTTCGTCTTGTCGACCGGCTTCAGGTCGAAGTGCGGCGGAATCACCGGGAGGTTCGCGAAGCTCCACTTGCCCCGCTTGACGTCGAACTCCTCGGGCGCCTGGATCTCGACCAGGTGGCCGACGGCGCTGGTCACGACATAGCTTTCGTTCTCGAAGTGCTCGTCGTGTTTGTCGAACTTGCCGGCCACCGGCGTGAGGGCGCGGACGATGTCCTGCGCCACCGACGGCTTTTCTGCAATTACCAAAGTCTTTGTCATCTAAGGGCTCTCTATACTCTGCGGCTTCCCGCGTGCGCACGCGCACACGCGCATGTGTGCATATTCAACCTAACAGACTTCGGCGATGCCTTCCAAATCCCCACAATTCGCCGGCCGCCGCATTCAGATGCGGCGCTCGGATGTCCACGGCAATGGCGTGTTCGCCGTGGACGACCTGGCCGAAGGCGAGACGCTGATCGAATACAAGGGCGAGGTCATCAGCTGGAAAGAGGCGCTGCGCCGCCATCCGCACGATCCGTCCCAGCCCAACCACACCTTCTACTTCCACATCGACGACGGCCGTGTGATCGACGGCAACGTCAACGGCAACGCCGCCCGCTGGATCAATCATTCGTGCGAACCGAATTGCGAGGCCGACGAGGTCGATGGGCGCGTTTATATCAAGGCGCTGCGAAACATCGCTGCAGGAGAAGAGCTCAACTACGACTACGGCCTGATCATCGACGAGCCCTACACGCCGAAGCTTTTGGCCGAGTTTCCCTGCTGGTGCGGTTCGGAGAATTGCCGCGGCACCTTGCTGACGCCCAAGGACGAAGACGAAGAAAAGAAAAAGAAGAAAAAGGCGAAAAAGAAGGCTGAAAAGAAGAAAGCCGAGAAAAAAGAGGCAAAAAAGGCGGACAAGAAGGCCGAAGAGAAAGCCGACAGGAAGGCCGAAAAGAAATCGGAAAAAAAGAAGTCCGGCAAGGCCAAGGCCGACAAGGGCTGAGCATGGGCACCACGGCCGCCTGGTTCGAAGACCGCATTGCCGCCGCCGTGGCGCCGCTGCTGCCCGGCTTCACGCTCGAGGCCGTGGCCGAGATCGACTCGACCAACACCGAGCTCATGCGTCGCGCGCGCGCCGGCCGCATCGATCCGGTGCTGCTGGTGGCCGAGCGCCAGACCGCCGGGCGCGGCCGCCTCGGCAGGCCGTGGCAGAGCGCGCAACAAAGCGGGGACGATGCCGCCTCGCTGACCTTCTCGCTCGGCCTGCCGCTTGCACCGCGGGACTGGTCGGGCCTGTCCCTGGCCGTGGGTGTCAGCGTGGCCGAAAACCTCGATCCGTCGGGCGATGCCAAGGTCGCCCTCAAGTGGCCCAACGACCTGTGGGCTGATGACCGCAAGCTGGCCGGCATCCTGATCGAAACTGCGATGCCGCACGCCGGCCGCGCCGAAGGGCCGGCAGCGGCGCCGCGCTACCTGGTGATCGGCATCGGCATCAACATCGGCCCGCGCAATGCAGACGGCATGCGCACCCCTCCCGCGTGGCTGCGCCAATGGCGTCCGGCCGCCAGCGCGCCCGAGGTGCTTGCCGAACTGGCGGCGCCGCTGGTTCGCAGCGTGCAGATCTTCGAGGCTGAGGGTTTCGTGCCATTTGCCGAGCGTTTTGCCGCGCGCGATGCGCTGCGCGGGCGCGAGGTCCAGCTCAGCGACGGCAGCGTCGGCCTGTGCGAAGGCGTGGCCTGGGGCGGGGAGCTGCAGGTGCGCACGGCCGCCGGCCTGCAGATGATCTCGAGCGACGAAGTCAGCGTGCGTCCGCGCGGCATGGCGTTTTGAGGTTCACGATGAAATTGCGCCTCGTGCTGGCCGTTCTGCTTCTTGCCAACACGGGCTACTGGCTGTGGTCGCGCGGCGATCTGGCCGGGTTCGGGCTGGCGCCGGCGAGCCTCAATGAGCGCGAACCGCAGCGGCTTTCGCGCCAGGTTCATCCCGAGTGGCTGCAGATCCGCAAGGAAGGCAAGGGCAATAGCACCGGCGGCGCGCCCTGACCGCGCCTGCGCTTCGCGGCTCAGGCCGCGGCTTCTTCGTTCGCAAAGCGCACGGTGAAGCGGGCACCCGGCGGATGCCGGCCCGGATGCGCATCCTCGAGCCTGACCTGCGCATGGTGCTGGTTGGCAATCTCGCGCACGATCGGCAGGCCCAGCCCCGAGCCGTCGGCTTCGTTCCCCAGCACGCGGTAGAAAGGCTCGAACACCAGCTCCCGGTCGGATTCCGCAATGCCCGGACCGTTGTCTTCCACCTGCAGCAGCATCACGTGGCCGAACGGATCGGCCAGCACGCGCGCGGTGATCACGCCCGGCCGCTCGTCGGTCGACGGCGTGTAGTTGATCGCGTTGTCGAGCAGGTTGCGCACCAGTTCCTTCAGCAGGGTCGGGTTGCCTTCGAGCACCACGCCGGGCGCGCCCGCCTCGGCGCCGTCGTAGCCCAGGTCGATGCGTTTTTCGATGGCGCGCGGCACGGCTTCGCGCACCACCTCGATGGTGAGCCGGGCCAGGTCGCAGGGCTGGCGTCCGGTGCCGGCGCCGGTGCTTTCGGCGCGCGCCAGCGACAGCAGCTGGTTCACCGTGTGGGTGGCACGCACGCTCGCGCGGCCGATCTGCTTGAGCGACTTCTTGAGCTCGTCGGCATTGGCGCCCTCGCGCTGCGCCAGGTCGGCCTGCATGCGCAATCCCGCGAGCGGCGTCTTGAGCTGGTGCGCCGCGTCGGCCAGGAAGCGTTTTTGCGTGTGGATCGAATCGTTGAGCTTGTCGAGCAGCTCGTTGACCGAAGACACCAGCGGCACCACCTCGAGCGGCACGGACGATTCGTCGAGGGGGCTCAGGTCGCCCGGGCGCCGCTCGCGGATGCGCGCCTCCACCACCGACAGCGGCTTGATGCCGCGCACCAGCGCGAGCCAGATCAGCAGCACGGCCAGCGGCAGGATGGCGAATTGCGGCAGCAGCACGCCCTTGATGATCTCGGTGGCCAGCACCGACTGCTTCTCGCGCGTCTCGGCCACCTGCAGCAGGGCCGGCGCCGAGTCGTCGTCGCCGTCGGCCAGCCAGAGCGAGGCCACGCGCACCGGCTTGCCCCGCATCTCGCCGTTGCGAAGCAGGACCACGCCCGGCACCGGCGGCTCGTCGGTGTTGGGATGGGGCACGTCCGGCTCGCCGCTGAGCAGCTTGCCGTGGCTGTCCAGCAGCTGGTAGTACACCCGGTCGGAATCGTCCGCGCGCAGGATCTCGCGCGCCGGCTGCGGCAGCACGAACTCCGTCTGCCCCTGCTGCACCGTGACCAGCCGCGCCAGCGTCTGCACGTTGTATTCGAGCGCTCGGTCGAAAGGCGCATTGGCAATGCCCTGCGCCACCAGCCACGTGACGCCGATGCTCACCGGCACCAGCAGCAGCAGCGGCGTGAGCATCCAGTCGAGGATCTCGCCGAACAGGGAGCGCTGCGCGCGCTGGAACAGTTTCAAGGCTTACGGCCTCCGAAGCCCTCGGGCGAACCCGATCGTCATTGCTGGATTTTTTCGAGGCAGTAGCCGAGACCGCGTACGGTGGCAATGCGCACCGGCCCCTTCTCGATCTTCTTGCGCAGGCGGTGGATGTATACCTCGATCGCGTTCTGGCTCACTTCCTCGCCCCACTCGCACAGGCGCTCCACCAGCTGGTCCTTGCTGACCAGGCGGCCGGCGCGCTGCAGCAGCACTTCAAGCAGGCCGAGTTCGCGCGCCGAAAGCTCGACCATCTTGCCGTCGATGGTGGCCACCCGCCCGGCCTGGTCGTACACCAGCGGGCCATGCTTGATCGTGTTGCTCGTGGCGCCCATGCCGCGCCGCGTGAGCGCCCGCACGCGCGCTTCGAGCTCCTGCAGGCTGAAGGGCTTGGCCATGTAGTCGTCGGCGCCGTGGTCCAGGCCCTTCACGCGCTCTTCCACGCTGTCGGCCGCGGTGAGCACCAGCACCGGCAGCTGCGAGCCGCGCGCGCGCAGCCGCTTCAAAATCTCGATGCCGTGGAGGTTGGGCAGGCCGAGGTCGAGGATCAGCAGGTCGAACTCGCTGTGCGTCATGAGCGCGGTGTCGGCCTGCGATCCGTTCGCCACGTGGTCGACCGCCGCGCCCGAGGTGCGCAGGCTGCGCAGCAGGGCATCGGCCAGCACCTGGTCGTCTTCGGCAATCAGAATCCGCATGAGCCACCTCCGGCCGGTTCGGGCGCCGCGCCGGCGCCGCGTTCACATATGTCTCTCTCCCGGGCGAGTCTAGCCCTCCGCATACGCTTCCAGACCGATGGTTACCACGGTGGCCACGTCATCGCCCACGCTGGCGCGGAATTCGCGTTCGGCCTGCGTCACCGCGCTGCGGAAGGCATCGAGCCACGCCAGGCCGTCGGCGGTGAAAAGCACGCGCCGTGCGCGGGCGTCGAGCGGGTCGGGCCCGCGCGTCACCAGGCCCCAGGCCTCGCACTGGTCCACCAGTGCGCCCATGGCCTGCTTGGTCATGCCGGCGCGTTCGGCCATTTCGGTGAGGCGCGAACCTTCTCGTGCCAGGTGCCGCGTGATGTGGATGTGCGCGGCGCTCACCTGGGCCCGCGCGGCAAGGTTCGACAGCGCCAGCGGCACGTCGACATCGTGCGCCATGAGTTCGAGCACGCGCTCGTCGAAGCGCCGCATCGCGTGGCCCAGCAGGCGGCCCAGGTGGGTTTGCCGCCAGGCGTCGGGATCGTTGGGAAAAGCGGTTTTGGCCATCCCTTAGATAGTAAAGCAAACTGACCAAAAAACGAATTTACTCAAGCCAATGAGCCCCTACACTACTGTTCAAGCATCCAGCCTGTGATTAACAGCAGATGGATGGCTGTCACACACAAACCGTTGATTTTCAAGGAGATTTCCACATGGACGCAGTCGTCAAGGGCTCAAGCATCTCGGTCGCCAACAGCGAAAAGGCCAAGGCCCTGCAGGCCGCGCTGGCCCAGATCGAAAAGCAGTTCGGCAAGGGCACGATCATGCGGCTCGGCGAAGGCGAGGCGCTCGAAGACATCCAGGTGGTCTCCACCGGCTCGCTCGGCCTGGACATCGCGCTGGGCGTCGGCGGTTTGCCGCGCGGCCGCGTCATTGAAATCTATGGCCCGGAATCCTCGGGCAAGACCACGCTCACCCTGCAGGTCATCGCCGCCATGCAGAAGCAGGCCGGCACCTGCGCCTTCGTCGATGCAGAGCATGCGCTGGACGTGCAATACGCCCAGAAGCTCGGCGTGAACCTGTCCGACCTGCTGATCAGCCAGCCCGACACCGGCGAGCAGGCCCTCGAAATCGTCGATTCGCTGGTGCGCTCGGGCGCCGTCGACCTGATCGTGGTCGACTCGGTCGCCGCGCTCACGCCCAAGGCCGAAATCGAAGGCGAAATGGGCGACTCGCTGCCCGGCCTGCAGGCTCGCCTGATGAGCCAGGCGCTGCGCAAGCTCACCGCCACCATCAAGAAGACCAACTGCATGGTCATCTTCATCAACCAGATCCGCATGAAGATCGGCGTGATGTTCGGCTCGCCCGAAACCACCACCGGCGGCAACGCGCTGAAGTTCTACGCCTCGGTGCGCCTGGACATCCGCCGCATCGGCACCATCAAGAAGGGCGACGAGGCCATCGGCAACGAGACCAAGGTCAAGGTGGTGAAGAACAAGGTCAGCCCTCCGTTCAAGACGGCCGAGTTCGACATCCTGTTCGGCGAGGGCATCAGCCGCGAAGGCGAGATCATCGACATGGGCGTGAACGCCAAGATCCTCGACAAGTCGGGTGCCTGGTACGCCTACAACGGCGAAAAGATCGGCCAGGGCCGCGACAACGCCCGCGAGTTCCTGCGCGAGAACCCCGAGCTGTCGCGCGAGATCGAGAACAAGGTGCGCGAGTCGCTGGGCATTCCGCTGCTCGCGCCCGATGCCGGCGCCACGCCTGAAAAGGCCGAGAAGCCCGCCAAGGCCGCCAAGGCGGAAAAGGCCGACAAGGGCGAATAAGCAAGCACGGCGCGGCCTCCTCCAGGGCCGCGCAAGCGACCACCCGTCATGGCTTTCGGCGCCCCCTCCCTCAAAGGCCGCGCACTCCGGCTCCTGAGCCAGCGCGAACATTCGCGCGCGGAACTGGAGCGCAAGCTCGCCAGGCACGAAGAAGAACCCGGCACGCTGGCCCGCGCGCTCGATGAGCTGGCCGCCAAGGACTTCATCAGCGAGCCGCGCGTGGTGGCCTCGGTGCTGAACCAGCGCGCCGCCCGCTCGGGCGCCCTGCGGGTGCGGCAGGAGCTTCAGGCCAAGGGCATTGCGCCGGAAGCCATTGCAGAGGCCGTGGCCGGCTTGCAAGATACCGAAGTGGCGCGTGCCACGGCCCTCTGGCGCCGCCGGTTCGACGCACCGCCCGCCGATGTCAAAGAGCGCGCCAAACAGATGCGCTTTCTTCTGGCGCGCGGCTTTTCGGGCGCGGTGGTGGCCAAGGTACTGAGGAGCGATTTCGATGGCGACGACAACGAATCAATCGAATGAAGGCGGCGCAACGCAGTCCCGCGTCGTCACGCAGCGCGTGGCCTGCGACTGGCGCCGCGCCTATGCATTGGCCTCCGACCCGGCGCGGCTGCCCGGCTGGGCCAGCGGGCTGGCCAAGAGCGCGCTGGTTCCGCATGGTGATCACTGGATCGCCACGACGCCGGACGGCGAAGCCCGCCTGCGCTTCGCACCCGCCAACGATCTTGGCGTGCTCGACCATTGGGTCGCGCCCGAAGGCGTGCCCGAGATCTATCTGCCGTTCCGCGTGATTGGTGTCGCGCCCGGCGTCTGCGAACTCCAGTTCACGCTGTTGCGCCAGCCGCACATGAACGATGCGGCCTTCGAGCGCGACGCCGCCTGGATTGCACGCGATTTGCAGTCGCTGCGGCGCTTGCTCGAAGCTGCCTGAATCGCCAGTCACATGGGCCGCGCCGGCCCGATGGCATGATCGGCACCGGCCGGTCCCGCGCGAGGACCGCCTTCACAAAAAAACTATCGGAGGAGGAACTCCCATGTCTTCAGGACCTGCCGGTCAGCCTTCGCTCGTGCGCACCGGTGCCAAGGCCGGGCTTGCCTTTGCCGGCTCGGCCATCAAGGGCGGCCTGCTTGGCCTGATCCTCGGCGGCGGTGTTTTCTTTTTCTATCTGGGACAGTTGCAGGGGCCGGGCAACACGGCGGCTCGGGCCGGCGGTGCAGGTGCCATCCTGGCGCTGGTCACGTCGCCGCCGCTGATGGTCGCAGTGCTGCTGCTTCTTTTCGTGGCCGTTTACGCGATGCTGGGTGTGCAACAAGGCCGAACCAAGGCGATGCAGCATCTGGTGGCTGCGCGCGGCGAAGCCGTGTCCGAGCGCTTGGCCGGTGCGATCGCGGGCCGCATCGAATCCATGCCGCGCACCCACGGCACGCTGCAGCGCGCGGCCGACTGGCTGTCGGTCGATGCCTTGAGCAAGCAGCTTGCGCCGGTGCTGGGAGAAGGCAAGGCCGTGCGCTCGGTGGTCGGCTTTGTGCTGAACCGGCTGCCGATGAGCGACATGCTGGCCGAATGGCAAGAAGGCCGTGCGGCGCATGGCGAACCGGTGGCAGCGGAGGGCGCGGCGCAAGACCCCGCCTTGCGCGCCCTGCTCACGCGCCGCATCAACGAGACGCTGCAGGAGATGTCGACGCCATCGCGCAAGCCGCTCTACATTGCGCTGGGCGCGCACGCGGTCCTGCTGGGCGTGGGCCTCTGGCTCGTCAACTGAACCGAGGCGAATTGCAGATGGCTGGCGCTCAGAGCGCCAGCATCAGCTTCAGGTTCTGCACCGCGGCGCCGCTCGCGCCCTTGCCGAGGTTGTCCAGGCGCGCAATCACCACGGCATGGCGGTGGTCCTCGTTCGGGAACACGCGGATCTCGAGCTCGTTGGTGTCGTTGAGCGCCAGCGCGTCGAGCTTGCCGTCATCCGTGGGCGGCAGCACCTTCACGAACTGCTCGGGCGTGTTGCTCCTGGCGTAGTGCGCGGCCAATGCGTCGTGCAGGTCGCCGGACTTCGGCTTGCCGGGCAGCAGGTCGAGGTGCAGCGGCAGTTGCACGAGCATGCCTTGCTTGAAGTTGCCCACCGAAGGAATGAAGACCGGCCGGCGCGTCAGGCCGGTGTACTTCATGATCTCAGGGATGTGCTTGTGCTGGAGGCCGAGCGCATAGGTTTCGAAAAGCGGCGCCTTGCCGCTCTCGTAGTCTTCGATCATGGCGCGGCCGCCACCCGAATAGCCGCTGACCGAAGGCAGCGAGACGGGGAAGTCGGCGGGCAGCAGGCCCGCGTCCACCAGGGGACGAACGATGGCGATGGCGCCCGTGGCGTAGCAGCCCGGGTTGCCGACGCGGTCGGCCTTGGCCACGGCCTGCCAGTGGCCTTCTACCAATTCGGGAAAGCCGAACACCCAGCCCGGCGCCACGCGGTGCGCGGTGGAGGCGTCGATGATCTTGGGCTTCTTGCCGGACAGCTGGTCGATCAGCGCCACCGATTCGCGCGCTGCGTCGTCGTGCAGGCACAGCACCACCAGGTCGACGCCGGCCATGAGCTCGCGCTTGGCGTTCACGTCTTTTCGCAGCTCGGGCGCAATGCTCACGAGTTCGATCTGCGGCATCGTCTGGAGCCGTTCGCGAATCTGCAGGCCGGTGGTACCGGCTTCGCCGTCGATGAAAACCTTGGCCATATGTGAGTATGCGTGGTGTGGCTAGAAGAAAGTACGTATTGCCCGCAGGGCCACGTCGAGTATTGGTGCGGCGCACCATGATACAGTCCGCGGTTGTTCGCCGCCCCCAGCCGTCAGGCTGCCGTCGCCCGCGAACAACAGAGCCAAAGACGCCTCAGACCCCAGACTCCCGTTCTCAACCTCCTCCTTCCGAGAGACATCCCTCATGAAGATTCACGAGTACCAAGGCAAGGAAATCCTTGCCAAGTTCGGCGTGCCGGTGCCGCGCGGCATTCCGGCCTATACGGTTCAGGAGGCGGTCGAGGCCGCCCAGAAGCTTGGAGGCCCGGTCTGGGTCGTCAAGGCCCAGATTCACGCGGGTGGCCGCGGCAAGGGCGGCGGCGTCAAGGTCGCCAAGTCGATCGAAGACGTGAAGAAGCTGGCCGGCGAGATCCTCGGCATGCAGCTCAAGACGCACCAGACCGGCCCCGAAGGCCAGAAGGTTCGCCGCCTCTACATCGAAGACGGCGCCGACATCAACAAGGAATACTACGTCTCGGCCGTGACCGACCGCGCGACCCAGAAGGTCGCGTTCATCGCCTCGAGCGAAGGCGGCATGGACATCGAGGAAGTGGCCCACTCCTCGCCCGAGAAGATCATCACGGTGTTTGCAGATCCGCTCAAGGGCCTGACCGACGAGCAGGCCAAGCAGATCGCCGACGGCATCGGCATGCCGGCCGATTCGACCGCGCAAACGGTCGACATCCTGAAGAAGCTCTACACCTGCTACATGGAGACGGACGCCTCGCTGGTCGAGATCAACCCGCTCAACCGTGACAGCAAGGGCAAGGTCATGGCGCTGGACGCCAAGTTCAACTTCGACAGCAACGCGCTGTTCCGCCACCCCGAGATCGTGGCCCTGCGCGACCTCGACGAAGAAGACGCAGCCGAAGTCGAGGCTTCGAAGTTCGACCTCGCCTACATCAGCCTGGACGGCAACATCGGTTGCCTGGTGAACGGTGCCGGCCTGGCCATGGCCACCATGGACACCATCAAGCTGTTCGGCGGCGAGCCGGCCAACTTCCTGGACGTGGGCGGCGGCGCCACCCCCGAGAAGGTCACCGAAGCCTTCAAGATCATGCTGAAGAACAAGAACGTGGAAGCCATCCTCGTGAACATCTTCGGCGGCATCATGAAGTGCGACACCATCGCCACCGGCGTGATCGCAGCCTGCAAGGCCGTGAACCTGCAAGTGCCGCTGGTCGTGCGCATGAAGGGCACCAACGAAGTCGAAGGCAAGAAGCTGCTGGCCGATTCGGGCCTGCCCATCATCAGCGCCGACACCATGGCGGACGCGGCCCAGAAGGTCGTCGCAGCAGTGAAAAAGGCCTAAGGAACAAGTCATGTCGATCTACATCAACAAAGACACCAAAGTCATCACGCAAGGCATCACCGGCAAGACCGGCCAGTTCCACACCGAAAAGTGCCAGGAATACGCGAACGGCAAGAACTGCTTCGTCGCGGGCGTGAACCCCAAGAAGGCCGGCGAGTCGATCTTCAACATCCCGATCTTCGGTTCGGTGAAGGAAGCCGCCTCGCAGACCGGCGCCACCGTGTCGGTGATCTACGTGCCGCCGGCAGGCGCGGCCGCCGCCATCTGGGAAGCCGTCGAGGCCGACCTGGACCTGGCGATCTGCATCACCGAAGGCATCCCCGTTCGCGACATGCTCGAAGTGCGCAACAAGATGAAGGCCAAGGAAGCGGCCGGCGGCAAGAAGACCTTGCTGCTCGGCCCCAACTGCCCCGGCCTCATCACGCCCGACGAAATCAAGATCGGCATCATGCCCGGCCACATCCACCGCAAGGGACGCATCGGCGTGGTCTCGCGCTCGGGCACGCTCACGTATGAAGCCGTGGCGCAGCTGACCGAAATCGGCCTCGGCCAATCGTCGGCAGTCGGCATTGGCGGCGACCCGATCAACGGCCTGAAGCACATCGACGTGATGAAGGCCTTCAACGACGATCCAGACACCGACGCCGTGATCATGATCGGCGAAATTGGCGGTCCCGACGAAGCCGACGCAGCCCGCTGGTGCAAGGACAACATGAAGAAGCCGGTGGTCGGCTTCATCGCCGGCGTCACCGCCCCTCCCGGCAAGCGCATGGGCCACGCCGGCGCGCTGATCTCGGGCGGTGCCGACACCGCGGAAGCCAAGCTCGCCATCATGGAAGAGTGCGGCTTCACCGTGACGCGCAATTTCTCGGAACTTGCCAAGCTGCTGAAGGCCCAGCTCTGAGCCTCGGCTGATCTCCCCGCTACCACGCAAAAAGAGAAAAACGCCCGCAATCGCTGCGGGCGTTTTTTTCACTACAACACAGTGGAAAAAGAGACATGGAACTCCTTCAAAGCACGGACTTCTGGATCGGTCTGGTCAAGATCATCTGGATCAACATCATTCTTTCGGGCGACAACGCCGTGGTGATTGCCATGGCGGCGCGCTCGCTGCCGCCCGCGCAGCAGCAAAAGGCAGTCCTGTTCGGCTCGGGCGCGGCCGTGGTGCTGCGCATCGCTCTCACCGTGGTGGCTGCGAAGCTGCTGGCGCTGCCTTACCTGCAGATCGTCGGCGGCCTGCTGCTGCTGTGGATCGGCATGCAGCTGCTGAGCGAAGAAGACGAAGGCGAGGGTGAAAGCAAGGAATACGGCAGCATGTTGGCGGCCGTGCGCACCATCCTGCTGGCCGACCTGGTCATGAGCCTGGACAACGTGATTGCCGTGGCCGCCGCCGCACAGGGCAGCATGGTGTTGCTGATCCTTGGCCTGGCCATCAGCATTCCGCTGGTCATTTTTGGCAGTACGCTCATGATCAAGCTCATGGAACGTTTTCCCATCATCGTCATGCTAGGTGCCGCCCTCATCGGATGGGTCGGCGGGGAAACCATCGTGAGCGACGTGTCGCTGAAGGGCATGCTGGCTGCCAACCCCTGGCTGCACTATGCGGCCGCCGCTGCCGGTGCCTTGTTCGTGGTGGCCGCCGGCCGCTTTCTGCAACGGCGTGCGCACGCCGCTGCCGGGCACTGACGGCGCCGCGCCCCGCTTGTAAGCCATGGCGAGCGTCGGCGCGTCCCTTTTTGCCAACCGGCCTTCGCTGGTCTGGCAGTTTGCCGCCCTGACCGACGTGGGGCGTGCCCGCGCCCACAACGAGGACGACCTCAAGGTGGACCCGGCGCTCGGCCTGGCTGTGCTGGCCGACGGCATGGGCGGGTACAAGGGCGGCGAGGTGGCCAGCGCCATGGCCGTCACGCTGGTGCATGCCAGCGTCGCCCGCTGGTATGCGCAGGCCGGTGCGCAAGCGCCCGCCCGGGTGATCCGCCGGGCGTTGCAGGCTGCGACCGACGAGGCGAACGCCGCCATCTTCGAGGCGGGCATGACCAATCCCGACGTGCTCGGCATGGGAACGACCCTGGTGCTGGCCGCCTTCCGCCCGCAGCGCGTGCTGGTCGGCCACATCGGCGATTCACGCTGCTATCGGCTGCGCAACAACAAGCTCGAGCAGCTCACGCGCGACCACTCCCTGCGGCAGCAGCAGCTCGACGCGGGCGCCATCACCGCCGAAGAAGCGCTGAACTCGCCACACCGCAACCTGGTGACGCGCGCGGTGGGCGTGGAACCCCAGGTGCTGCTCGAGATGCACGAGCACACCGCAAGGCCGGGCGACCTGTACATGCTGTGCTCCGACGGGCTCAGCGAGATGATCACGGATGCGCAACTTTTCACGCTTTTGAGCCACGATATCGGGCTCCAGCAGAAAGCTTCACTTTTGGTTGCAGTTGCAAACGACAATGGCGGCCGAGATAACATTTCAGTGGTTCTGGCAAAAGCGCGCGTCGATGACACGCCTGGCGCCGCCTAGTTGCAGGCCCCGGCGACTCCCGTTGCCCCGCTTGCGGTCGATCAAAATCTGCTATTCGGGGTATCGGCAATGCCGAAAATGATCATTTCGGTCGATGGCGTCGTCATGGGGCAAGTGGCGCTGGCCAAGGACCGCACCACGTTGGGCCGGCGCGCTTACAACGACATCGTCATCGACAACCTCGCGGTCAGCGGCGAGCATGCCGTGGTGCATTTGCGTGGCAGCGAAGTCGAAATTGAAGACCTCAACAGCACCAACGGGACCTACGTCAATGCACTCGTCGTCCAGAAGCAGGTGCTCAAGGACAACGACGTCATCGAGTTGGGCGGCTGCCGCATCAAGTTCCGAGCCAGGAGCCACCTGGCGGTGGGCGGCGGTACGGCGCACAACGACGTGGCCGGCGACTTCGTGGACTCCATTCCCCTGTCTTCCGCGCCCACTGAAGCCGGCGCGCTGGTGGAACTCGGCGTGCCGGTGCTGCGCGTTCTTTCGGGCACCAACCAGGGCGAAGACATGCCGCTGCAGAAGGTGGTCACCACCATTGGCAAGCCCGGCGTTGCCGTGGCCGTCGTCACGCGCCGCCGCCAAGGCTACGTTGCCGCCAGCGTCATGGGCACGGTCACCCTCAACGGCGCCCCGCTGGGCACCGAAGCCGTGGGGTTGCAGGAGCGCGACGTGCTCGAGCTGGGCGGCGCCACGCGCATGCAGTTCGTGCGGGTCTGACGCCTTCCGTTTCGCCTTTCTCCCCTCTTCCACTTCTTCTTTTTACAGCGCGGCCCGCGTGCGCGCGACGCCATGAAAGCGCTCCGGCGGCACTGGCCGCGCATCGCCATCACCCTGCTGCCGGTCCTGCTGGCGCTTGCGCATTCCACGGGCGCCTGGCGGCTCCAAGCCATCGATCACCTCGACCACGTGATCTACGACGCGCGCCTGCGTGCCACCATGCCGCGCACGCTGGACCCGCGCGTGGTCATCGTGGACGTGGACGATGCCAGCCTTGCGCGCCAGGGCCAGTGGCCCTGGGGGCGCGACAAGCTCGCCCGGCTGACCGAGGAACTCATCGGCCGCCAGCAGGCAGCCGTCCTGGGCTTCGATGTGATGTTCATCGAGCCCGACCGCAGCTCCGGCCTCGACAAGCTGCGCCAGATTGCGAGCGGCCCGCTGCGCGACACGCCTGGCCTTGCCGTCGGCATCGAGCGGCTTGCGCCCATGCTCGACAACGACGCCACCTTTGCCCGCGCGCTCGAGGGCCGGCGCGTGGCGCTCGGCTATTACTTCACTCGAAGCCGGGCGCCCAGCGCAAAGGGCCGGCTGCCCGCTGCCCCGCTGCTGCAGCCTGAAGCCTTCCCGCCGGGCCAAGGCTATGCCACGGCATGGAACGGCTTTGGCGCCAACCTGCCCGTGCTGGCCGCCGCGGCGCCGGCCTCGGGGTTCGTCAACACGCTGGTCACGTCGGTCGACGACGGCGTCATTCGCGCCGCGCCCCTCATCGCGCGCTATGAAGGCGATGCGGCGCAGCCCGGCTACTACGAATCGCTCGGCCTTGCCGTCTACCGGCTCGCCAACGGCATGCCGCCCGTGCTGCCGGCCTTTGCCTCCGGCGGCGCCATGCCCAGGCTGCAATCCCTGCTGGTGGGCGGCCTTCGCGTTCCGGTTGACGAAACCGCCAGCATGCAGGTCCCGTTTCGCGGACCGGGCGGTGCCAACGGTGGTTCGTTCCGCTACGTGGGCGCCGCCGATGTGCTCGAAGGCCGGCTCGCGTCCGGCGAGCTCAAGGGCAAGATCGTGCTCGTCGGAGCCACCGCGCCCGGCCTGCAGGATTTGCGCGCCACACCGGTGGGCGCCGGGTTTCCGGGCGTGGAAGTGCACGCCAACGTGGTCTCGGCCATGCTCGACCATCGCCTGCTTGCGGTGCCCGACTACGCAGCCGGCTACGAAGTGCTGAGCGTGCTGGTCGCCGGCCTCGTGCTGGCCTTCGGCCTTTCGCTGCTGCCGGCCACGCGCGCTGTTCTGCTGGGCACCGCCACCGTGGCGGTGTTGGTCGGCATGAACGCATGGCTCTACCTGGGCCACGGCCTCGTGCTGCCGCTCGCGCCATCGCTTGCCATGGCCGCACTCGCGTTCGTGCTCAACATGGGCTGGGGCTACTTCATCGAGTCGCGCTCGCGCCGCGGGCTGGTGCGGCTCTTTGGCACCTACGTGCCGCCGCAACTGGTCGATGAAATGCTCACCAACCCCGGCCGCTACAGCATGCGCGCCGAGAGCAAGAAAATGACCGTCATGTTCTGCGACATGCGCGGCTTCACCAAGCTGTCTGAGCAGATGGCCCCGGCCGAGCTCCAGGCCTTCCTGAACACCCTCTTCAGCCGGCTCACCAACGTCATCAGCGCGCACCGCGGCACCGTCGACAAATACATGGGCGATTGCGTCATGGCCTTCTGGGGGGCACCCGTCGACACCCAGGACCACGCCACGCTGGCCGTGCGCGCCGCCCTGGACATGGCGCAGACCGTGCGCGACATCAACAAGACCCAGCGTGCCGATGGCCGCCCCGAGATCAGCGTGGGCATCGGCATCAACAGTGGTGTCATGTGCGTGGGCGACATGGGCTCGGCCGCCCGGCGCAGCTATACCGTCGTGGGCGATGCGGTCAACTTGGCCTCGCGCCTGGAAGGCCTGAGCGCCCACTACGGCGTGGAAATCATCGCCAGCGCCGCCACCCGCGAGCTGGCCCCCGGCTGCGTCTGGCAGGAGCTGGACAGCGTGCTCGTCAAGGGCAAGGCCCAGGCCGTTGCCGTGTTCACCCCCCTGGCCGCCGACATCCATCGGGCCCAAGACCCCGCCGCTGAGCAGCAGTCGGCGCATCTGCAGCGCTGGGCCCAGGTGCTCGACGCCTACCGCCGCCAAGACTGGGCCGCCGGCCGCAACCTGCTGGACCCGCTGCTTGCCGCAGATGCCAAAAAAGTCCTTTACCAGCTCTACGCCCAGCGATTAGCCTCCATGGCAATGCGCCCTCCAGACCCCGAATGGGACGGCGCAACCCGGTTCGAAACCAAATGACGGCGCACACAAGCGGGGGGTCTTCCACAATGCAGGTTCGCGTGCTGGGCTGCTCGGGTGCCATTGCCAAAGACTGTCGCACCACCTCGTTCCTCATCGACACCGACCTGCTCGTCGATGCCGGCACCGGCGTGGGCGACCTCACCCTCGATGAAATGGCGCGCATCGAGGACGTGGTGCTCACCCACTGCCACCTCGACCACATCGCCGCCCTCCCCCTCATGCTCGACGCCGTCGGAGGCCGCCGCACCCGCCCGCTGCGCGTGCACGCCCTGTGCGCCACCATCGACGCGCTGCGCGCCCATGTGTTCAACAACGTCATCTGGCCCGACTTCGAGAGCATTCCCAGCGCCGAAGCCCCCTTCGTGAGCTTTCACCCAATTGCCGTCGGCCAGATCCTGCAACTGGGCAGCGCCGCCCCCAAGCGTGTCGAAGTGCTGCCCGCCGTGCACACCGTACCCGCCTGCGGCTTTGCCGTGAGCCGCGCCCAAGGCGGCGCCCACTGGGTTTTTTCAGGCGACACTGAACGCAACGCCCTCTTCTGGGAGCGCGTCAACGCCCTGGATGTCGCCATGCTCGTCATCGAAACCGCCTTCAGCAACCGCGAGCAGGCCTTGGCCGACCGCAGCCTGCACCTGTCGCCCCTGGCATTGGCGGACGAGCTGGCGCAAATCCAACCCGGCAAGCATTACCCGATCTACATCACCCACACCAAGCCCGCCGAAACCGAAGAGATCATGAGCCAGATCGATGCGCTGGTCGGGCGGCAGGTGGCCGGGCTGGCCCAGCGGGATATCCGCTGGCTGAAGGCGAACGGCGTACTGACCTTTTGAGTCCGGCGCAACTGCGGGAATGACAAATTTGTCACGTTCTGTAGCATCTTGACGCAGAATGTGTCACTCGATGTAATAGAAATGTAAACAAAAGTGTTCAATTTGTTCAAAAACCTGCCTCGGGGCGGCATGGCATGGATGCTGCGGGAGGTACACCGCTCCGGGCTTGGTTCCCGGGCTCTACCAACCAACCTGGAGTTTTTTCAATGAACCGTCGTTTGATCGCACGCAACGTGCAAAAGGGTTTCACCCTTATCGAATTGATGATCGTCGTGGCGATCATTGGTATCTTGGCTGCTGTGGCTCTGCCGGCTTATCAGGATTACACCACCCGTGCAAAGGTCACGGAAGGTTTGTCGCTCGCCGGTTCGGCAAAGACCGCCATCTCGGAAAATGCTGCAAACGCCGCCGCATTTGACTCGGGCTGGACGGCTCCGGGTGCAACGAAGAATGTCGCGAGCGTCGGTATTTCCCAGTCGAACGGCGCAATCACCATCACCTATGCTTCCTCCGTTGACGGCGGCGCTACGCTGATCCTGACGCCTGTGGATGGTACTGTTACCTCGGGCGCCGCTCTGGCAGGTACCTCGACTGCGTCCACCGTCCCAACCACCGGTTCCATTACTTGGATCTGCAAGTCGAAAAACAGTACCAACGCGAACGCGAATGCTGCTGCCGGTACCATTCAAGACAAGTTTGTGCCTGCTAGCTGCCGTACTTAATAAGTCAAAGCTAGCTCTTCAAATAAAGGCGCGCTCGGCGCCTTTATTTTTTTCTTTTTTTGCGTTAGAGGCGATCTTGAGCATATCTGCAAGTACTAAAAAGTGGGCCGCCATAATCTTCGGTATGGCGTTCGCGGCGGAGATACTGCAGATCTTGCTTGCCGGCCGCCCCGCTGCGCTCAGCTTCCTTGCGCAGAAAAATTGGACAGACGTGGCCTTTTTCTTTGGCGCATTTTCTGGCGTGCCTGCATGCGTACTTTGGATCGGCGATAAACAAACGCGAGCATTTGGAAAACTGGCAATTCCGGCTCTTGCCATCGGGCTCGCAACGTATGCGTACCTACTATTTCGAAATGCTTCGGCCCTTTCTTCGCCAAGCGCAGTAATCTGTATTCTTCTCGCTCCACTGGGAGTGCTTGCGGTAATTCTCTCATTGACCGGCGTGCGAGCGAAGTCTGATCCTGATAGACAAAGCGCCGCTGTCCTTTTCTTTTGGATGGCCGTAGCTCTTGGCGCACTGACCCTCGCGACCAATGCTGGACTACGCAACAACAGGTTTCTCTATCCAGCCACGTGGGATTACTTTGTCTACCGAATTGATGGCGCGTATGGCGGGCTTGCCGCCGCCGCAGCGATCGCGTTTGAGCAAGCGTCACCCCTGGTTCAATCGCTAACCACGGCTACATACGGATTACTTATATTTGCCTTCTTCGGCATACTCGGATTAGCTATTCGACAAAATGACGTGGGTCGTCTAAACGTATGGAGGACGTTGGTCTTGCCATACGTGTTTGCATTTTTTTTATACTCACTATTGCCACTAAGCGGACCAATTTACGCATTTTTTAGTGGTGAATTTCCGCATCAGATGCCGGCAGTCTCTAGCGTCACTGCTGCCCAAGTAGTAATTCCGCCGGCCTACAGGAACGGTATGCCGTCGATGCATCTAACGGGTGCGCTCTTGGTTTGGATGCTCGCTATAGGCTTACGACATCGAGTCGCGGGAACTGCGGCCGGAGTCCTCGTTTTGGCAACTGCATGGAGCACCCTCGCGACGGGGGAGCATTACGTATTAGATTTAATCGTCGCATTACCGTTTTCGGCCTTTCTTGGCTCCGCATTGATATGGCCTAGTCGGCTTAACGGAAGTCGCCGAATCGCTTTCCCTATTTGGCTCGCTGGCGCTCTCTTTCTCGCTTGGTTGGCGCTACTGCGTCTAGCGCCAATATGGCTTTCCCGCGAAGTGGGATTTGTCAGGGCGATGTCTCTATTGAGTATGGTTGTTGCCGGTGTAGTTTTTTTCGACATCATGAGATCCGCTCATACGGAAAAAAAGACAACCTCCGAGACGAGCTCCGGCTCGAGACCATTAAAGGCTCAAGCGGCGCCGCCTTGGATCATCGGTACATTTGTAATCTCCGGTCTAGCAGGGCTTGTTTATGAAGTTGTCTACGCAAAAGCGTTGGCGGTAACGTTTGGCAGCACTGCGCTGGCCTCTTACACCGTTCTGGCAACCTATATGGGAGGAATGGCATTGGGTGCGTGGCTGGGCGGCCATATCGCGGATAAATCGAAGAGTCCCCTCAAAGTCTACGCCGCTTGTGAAGCAGTGATTGGGGTTTACGCCATGGCTACACCCCAACTGTTTCATTGGATTCAAGCAGCTTATGTCCACCTAAGTTTGGACGTAACGCCCGATGCGCCGTGGCTTACGCCGCTTCGACTTACGCTGGGCGCGGGGTGCCTAGGAGTGCCCACCATCTTAATGGGTGCAACGCTTCCTCTAATGTTCAAGCATTTGCGTAGCGTGGGTGTTTCCAGTAGCCGAGCAATCGCTCCTTTGTATGCTGCGAACGTCGCGGGCGCGGCGATGGGGTCGGTGATCGCCAGTTATTTTCTCCTCCCAGCCGTTGGGCGTAATGGTGGAACGTATGTCGCCGCAATTATTAGCCTACTGATCGCGCTTTACGTGATTGAAAAAATCAAGCGAGAGCCACAAAAAATTGGCGCTTTGGACGTAGATCGCATCGATTCCCCATTGAGCGGCCCAGCGGCAGTCCACGCAAGTAAAAGCGCTGGAATCGTTGCGCTGTGTGTTTTGTTCATCGGCGGTGCTGTTACTTTAGGACTCGAAGTCAATTCGATGCACCTTTTAGCGGTAGTGGCAGGCAATAGTGTCTATGCTTTTGGACTCATGTTAGCCGCCTTTTTAGCGGGTTTAGGCTTTGGCTCTATGGCTGGCGAAAGGCTGTTGCTGCAATTTTCTAGATTGAGGCTAATTGTCTGGGCTCAGTGCGGAATTGCTCTGGCTGTAGCATTAACCGGGCAGCTGTGGGACGATGTGCCATCGTATTTTGCTAGCTTCAGCCTTTATCCGGTGCCGCTTTCATTTTCGGCCCGCGAAGCGATACGCGCTCTCGTTTGTATGGTAGCGATGCTACCGCCGGCGTTTTTCATCGGACTTAGCTATCCGGCAGCAATGAGTTTGGCGACGGATTGGCTGTCACCTAGTGGCGGGGCGAGGGGTGTCGGCATAGCGAGCGCTATTAATACTTTCGGAAACATTCTCGGAGTGGTGTTGGTGGGGTTCTGGCTTCTACCCCGTTTTGGCTCCCGAGATACTGCCCTGTGGCTGGCGTTGATCGCGGTCGGATTAGGGGCTGCAGCCGCCGCAGCGGAACGGTGGCGTTCTAACGCACCTGTAATCAACTGGTCTATTTCCGCGGCAATGAGATGGGTTCCGGCTGGAGTTGCTTCGATAGCGCTGGCTTTTTTCCCTGCCCAATGGAACTATAACGATCTCTCCTCCGGTGCTAACGTTTACTTTTCAGCTCAAAACTGGGGCGATGTAATCGACCATGCCGAGAGCGTCGAAGGCGGTCTGACCACTGTAGCAAAAAATGCGAACGGCGTTTCGGTTCTGTTAACCAACGGCAAGTTCCAAGGAAATGATTCGGTTGGTGGTGAAATGGTGGCCCAAGAGTCATTCGCGCTGTTTCCACTACTCCACACCGCAAAGCGAAATAATGCTTTGGTAATTGGGTATGGAACAGGGATGACCGCGCGGACTTTTCATGACTTGGGTTTTCGGAATATCGACGTTGCAGAACTGTCACGCGATATAGTGAAATTAGCCGATCGTCATTTTGAGCGAATCAACTCACGTATCTCGCAAAGCGGCGGCGTGGCGATGCACTACACCGACGGTCGGAACTTTCTGCTTACGCAAACGCGAAAGTTCGATGTCATAAGCATCGAAATTACGAGCATCTGGTTTGCTGGAGCAGCCAATCTGTACAATAAAAATTTCTATGCGCTGGCAAAAGAGAGACTCACTGCGGACGGCGTGTTGCAGCAGTGGATCCAGCTTCATCATATCTCTACACTCGATTTGGTTTATGCAATCGGATCCGTCCGTTCCGAATTTAAGTACGTATGGCTGTATACCCGGGGGGGGCAGGGAATTATCGTTGCATCGAACAATCCCAATGCAGCCGGTTTTCCGGGCGAAACTTTGCTTGCGGCCGCAAATGAACACTCAGACAAAGAACTGCAGCCCGAGAAATTGAAATCGCATCTGCTGCTATCTCCGAAAGGAGTGGACAACTTGATTCTGAGCTTTGATCCTACGATGCAGGCAGTGGTATCTACTGACATCAACTTGTACTTAGAGCACTCAACTCCCAAGGGAAATGCATTGGGGGACGTGCTCCAAAAAAATATTACTGTTCTAGCGGGATTCGAGCAACGTTCTGGGGGAAGTCCGCCGCCCAAGGCGCCTACGCTTGAAGGATCTTAAGATCTCTCTAACCCAAATGCGGTATTAGTGGGCCATGGGGCACCAGTTTGTACGATTAGTAGAAAACGGTCCGAGCATCGAGCTGCCAAATGCCCTATGGGCGAGAGGCGTGCGCATACCGTCCATTCATCCTACGGTGGCGTGATTGTCGAATCATCGAAAACTACTTCTACCCGCAAGCGGGACCTTACGGCAATGTTGTCTACTTCTCCTGGCGCGAAACGAACCGCAGAGAACGCTTCACGCGCGGCTTGTTCGAAAACTTCAGGTAATGAGCTAGTCCGGTCGGTCTCGATTCGTTGTACTCGGCCCTCTTCGTCGATGAAAAGTGAAAGAATCCCGACGTGCCGACCGCGGAACGCATCGCCTTGGGGAGGCGCAAAAATAACGGGTGTTCTCGCGACGGGCGGGACTGTCAGAAGCGGTCGTGGCACATAGTCGTCACCGAACCTGCCGGAGTGGGCCGGCGGCGTGATGGCAAGCGGTGCCGGTTCCACATTGCTTTCATCTAAGGCTTCGCGGGTTTCCGGCGGCTTTTCGGAAGACGAATCCTTTTGAGGGGCAACCGGGAGTGAAGAGCGCACGGTTGCGACGGGTTGAGCGGCCGTCTCTGACTTTGCGATATGACTCCTGGCAATCGGAAGCGCAGCCGGCGAAGCGAGAGGTGGCAATGTCACCACCCGCCCTCGAATTCCACTGTTGGGGCTTGGGGTGCTTTGCCAGGCCCGTGCAGCGCTAGGCGCCGGCAGGCGCACTGACAAAAGCAAAGCGTGCAATGCGATGGAGAGAATCGCACAAAGCGCAACAGCGCGCACGCCGTCGGCGGCGGAGAGACGCCGGCCCCAATGAGCCAATGGCGCCAAGGCCGCCGTCATTCGCTCATTTCCAATTTCTAGTCCGCCAGTTCTCGCCAAGAGGTGCGATGCGGCAAGCCCGAGGCCCCGCCGCCGCCCGGGGGACGTTCCACCTTGATCGAGCCGTCGCTGCTTTGGCGCAGGACCCGTGTTTCGCCGTTCTGCAGCTTGACCCAGCTTTGGCCGACGATCAGCGCGCTTTCGCTCCACAACTGGCCCGCAGGGTCGTCCAGTGCGTTGCCATTGGCGGCGTTGAGGTAGTACCGCCACGACGATCCGCCCGAACTGCAGGCATCTCCGCTTGGAATGGCGCTGCCGATGGAAAGCGTGCCGAACTGCAATGCCAGGTCTGTGACGACGCGTTCGCCCGAATGCGGCAGATCGACCCACCAACCGTTTTTCGACGTCCAGTCGACCGGGTTGCTGCTGACGCTCGCGGTGTCGGTGGTTACCGTGAACGTCTGGCGCACCATACCTGTGTTGGTGCGCGCGTCGCCAATGCCGGCGTTCGTCAACGTGTCCTTGACGGCGTAGATGCTCTGTTGGGTCGTGTCCTGGATATCCGCAGTTCCAAGGTAGCGTCCGGTCGCGACCAGGATGACCGGCTTGCCCGAGATTTCAATGGTCTCGGGTTTGGTCGTGATGGGTTGAGGCGTCGAGGTGTCCACCTGGAACTTGGCAAGCAGCAGCGCGCCCTGGTGCGGATCGACCAGGTTGTCCACGTCAAAGCGCCACAGGTTGCCTTGCAGGTCGCCGCCATAGAAACGCTTGGATGTGTTGTTGGCCGGATCGTCGACCCATGCATTGATCTTCGCAAGCCCGCTGGAACTGCCGGAGGCACCTGCCGTGGTCTGGATGTCGAGCAGCTTGGCGCCTGTGTTGGCGTTCAGCACGAACAAGTGTCCCTTGCCGTCGCCGCCGTCGGTATCGTTGTTGTAGCCGGAGGCGAAAACCACGACCCATGTGCCGTCGCTGCGCTTGGTGATGACCGGGTTGCCGAAACTCTGCCCAAGGTTGGCATCCGTGAATTCCCAAAGAGGAAGCGGATTCTCGGGGTCGGTCACGTCGAGCGCGTAGTAGCTGCGCCCGCCCTTGTTGAGGCCGCCCACGAGGATGGTTTTCCATGCGGTGCCTACCTTGATATCGGCCACCACGGGCGCACCGTCCACGAAGTACCTGTGACGCGATTCATAGCCCGCGTCCGCCAGGCGGTACATCTGAGGCATCACCGCACTCGGAACATACGCCCACAGCTCGGTGCCGCCGTCGGCGCTGGCTGCGGAAAAAGCGTGCAGCATGCCGTCGTTGGCCGCTACATAGACGACTTGCTTGCGGTTCCTGTTCGTGGTGACGAAGTCGGCATAGCCCACGTCGGTGTAGCTGAACGGTGGCTTGCTCACATACACGGGTGCACCGTTGATGATGTCGCCGAGAACGCCGGTGCGGGTCCGGTACAACGCGCGTGTCGTGTTGTTGGCCGTGCTGGCCGTTTCATAAGTGCGCACCCCGCGCAGAAAATCGACAACGTTGGCACCGGTGTTGGCTGCAGTCAGCTCCGATGTCGAGAGACTCGTGCACTGGGTTGCCTGCTGCGTCTGCGAGCACAGATTGCTGAAGTAGGCCCCCAAACCGTCGGCGTTCAGGTTCGTCCAGGTGAAATCACGGCGCGTCGTGGTGGATGTGGGTTGCCGGTAGTAGATTTTTCGAGCCGAGGCCTGGGTATTCAGCGTGAGCTTGGCCTGAGCAGACCAGGCAGCCGTGACTCCGATGGCCGCCGTATCGCCATTCAGGGAGAAGGCTTGCAGGTCCCCGGCCCATGTCTTGGTTGTGTAGCTCGCCTTGTAGACCTGGTTGTTGTCGCCGGCAATCAGTTCCAGCGCACTGGTGGATGCAGCCGAAGACGAACCGTTCTGCTGGATGATGGCATTGACCACGCCGCTGATGGCTTCTCCGAGCTGCGTGGCATTGAGCGCGGAGTAGTACTGGCCCCGCCCGTTGACGGCGGCGTGCCACAGGTCGTCAATGTTGCGGGCGTCACCCGAACTGCCCGTGATGTCGGTGGTCGGCGCCGGCCAGTTGACGGTCCCGTTTTTGAGGCCTACATAGTCGCCGGCTGTTTGCGTCAGGTAGTTTCTGTCGTAGGTCAACGTACCGCTGACGCCCAGGCCAATGGTGAAGGTCGTCATGTGCTGGTGCGTCGCCGTGTCCAGGCCGCTTGGCTTGATGACGTTGCTGCACACGTTCTGGCTCGTGCCCGATGCCGAAGATGTGCAATTGCCAAGTGCCTCTGTGCGCAGGTCGGTCTTGTAGTAATACTCGGCAACGTCTGCGAGCGTGTCGGCGGATCCGCCCGTGATGACAGTAGAAGACGCGGTGGTGTAGACCTGTCCTGCGAGGTTGAAGGCAGTTTTGTTGTCGACGACGACATCCGTGGCGCGTTTGCAGCTTTGTACCGCAGCACCGTTGTTGCTCCAGACGCCCGAGGCGAATGTCTGGGGCTGTGCAAAAACCTGATATCGGTTCGTGCCGCCCGAACGGCAGGATCCCAAGGTTCCTACGGTGTATTGGGTGCGGTTCTGGACAGTGGCTGTTGTTCCGTCAAACATCGGACGGTCTTCGCTGCCATCCTGGTTGCCTACCAGGTTGCGCGCGAGGTCGAGTGCGCCGTAGTTGGTGTTGTCCTCAAGGGTGCCGCCGCTGTTCCAATACCCGTCAGTGGACAGCAGCGTGTAGTTGCGCTGGCAAGAGTACTGGACCGGGTCGGCCTGTCCTGAATATTGTTTGGCGTAGTAACGCCCGGCTTTCGACAATGCGCCACGCAACGGAGTGCTGCCGTTCGCGGAGGCGGCATACAGCTTCGTGTAGATCGACGCTTTCTGCGTTGCGCCGAAATCGTCAACTGGATGAAAGCCGTCGCTGGTGGTGACGTCCGTGCTGCTGTTGATGGTCGAGAAGCCGACCCGGTAGCCGTCATCCAGCGTCTGAAAGGCGCGTCCGACGGCGGTGCGCATGAGCAGCGTGCGAGTGCGATAGTAGGAGTACCAATTGGCGTAGTTGCCGGCCTCGGCCGAGGTGCTTTTCACGACCACCCGGGTAAATACACCGCTGCCGGGGCTATCGCCGACACTGCTCATGCATTCGTTATAGAAAGTGTTCTGCACGGCCCCATCGCTCGTGAAGGCCCACCCCATCTTGGGCTGGCTGCCCGAGTACGTAAAGTAGTAGCTGCCGGCCGCGCGGTTGATGTCCCAAGTGGTCCTCGAGCCGCTTCCGGTGATGGACGCGACATTGACAACGAGTGTCTTGGTTCCGGTGGTAGTCCAGTTGGTGGCCGACCAGCTCGTGACCGTACCTGTCATGGACCGTGATCCAGAAACGAGTGTGAGCGTCTCGCCAACGGTAAACGTGGTTGCGGAAAATCCGCTACCCACGAAAGCAAAGGATTTGCTGCCCGTGCCAACAGTCACGTTTGCAGTGGTGGTCACCGAGGCGACGACACCTACATTGTCCAGGTCGTTACTGCCAGATTGAGCAAAACCATCGGACCAGGCCGAGTTGAAGCTCGAACTCGTCATCGGCGTACCGGTCGAGGTCAAAGGTGCTGAATACGTGATCGAGGGATCGTATGCAACTCCGTTGCATTGGGCCGACCTGTAGCCATACGCCGTCGTATCGTTCATCGTGTCCGGCATGAAGCTGCTCCCCATACTGCCGGAGTCATCGAGAACAAAAAGAAGATTCGGCTTCGCATTGACATTCGGACGCGTGGCTAGGGGTTCGTCCAGGATGAAGGTCTCGGCGGCGAACGCGCTCGCCATGGCACTGCCAAGACCCAGCAGCACCGCCCAGATAAGAACGCGGTATCGCGATTGAATGCCCGCTCGCGCCGATGCCGGGGCCATGTGGTTCTGCATTTTTGAACTCCTCGTGCCGCAAGGCTGCACTATTGGAAATTGACGATGGTTTCTGTGAAGCTGGTGGTATTGCGCGGACCGAGGATCCGGACGACGACCCGGTAGTAAGGGCCGCTCTTGCCGGCGATTCGGCCGGTCCCGTAGGCCATGGCGCCTCGGCCGGATGCGGCGCCGGTATCGGCGAGAGGCTTGGCGCAGCTGTTGGCAAGCTCGTCTTCGGCACTCCCTGCCTTTGCGCAAAGCCGGAAGATCACGTAGCGAGCCGTATTGCTGGTGGACCCGGAAATGTCCGCATTGGCCGATCTGATCGAGCAGCTGGCGTAGGTGCCAGCTGCTGCGTAGGGGCACAGGCCGTCCTGGCCGGTGCTCCAGTCGATCAGCTTGCGTGTGACCAGCGTCGTGGGCAACTGCTGCCCGGTTGAATCGACGAGGGTTTTGGTGCCGTCATCGTTCACTTCCTTGGTGCTCGCGTAGTAGCCGTTCGCTGGTGCGTCGGCGTCAAGGCTGGTGACGTTTGCTTTCAGCCATGCGACCGCAAGGCGAGATGCCTGGTCGCCCGATATCGTTGCGTCCTGCTTGAAGGCGATGTTCCCCAACAGCATCGAACTCGTATCGACGGAACGTACCAGTGCAAGTGTTGCCAGAGAGAGCGTAACCAGCGCCAGCAGCGCAAAGATCAGCGATATTCCGCGTTGCGCGCGGTTCGGAAATTGAAGCTTCATGGTGTCGAATCGGCGGAGTTCCAGAGCACGTTCCGCAGCGGAATGATCGTGTCGTAGACCTTGTAGCGGTAGTGCTTCCAGTCGGATACCTGGCTGACTGCGAGTGAGATGCACTTGCTCGTGCCGCAGGTGGCGGCGTCTGTCGCGGTGCTGCTTGCACCCACGTCCCACAACGGCGCGGCCGATGTGACCTCTTCTTTTTCGTACTGGTTGCTGCGTGCGACCACTGCGATGCGAATGGCGAGCACGCGCTGCCAATCCGCGGAGGTCGTCGGCGTGACGTTGTCGTAGCCGCTGACCTGCCCGCTTCCCGTGGTGTCCTTGCCGTACATCGCTTGGAGGTTCACGATCTGCGGATAGAGTTGCTCCGGCGTGCCGGAGGCGCTTTCAGCAGACAGTCCCGTGACGACGAGGTTCTGTGCCGAATCGATGGCATAGGTGTTGAAAGACAGCGACCCCATGTTCAGCAGGTAACTCTTCTCGGCATAGCCGGCGTCGGGAAAAACGCTGCTCCGATTCCACTTGCTCGTTCCGCCCGTCACATGCGGGATGTGCGTCGCATCGAGAGCCGTTCCATTTGCGGCACCTGCTCCCGCGTCGGTCACATTGAAAACAGTGCACCAACTGGTCGGCGTGCCCCCGTCCTTGGGAACTGCGATCATCAGGTCGCCCGCCTTCGCACCGAAGGACGACTTCACCGTAAAGAAATTGTCGGTCTTGGCGTGAGCATTGGAGAGAAGCATCGGTGCAGAAAAGCCGGACGTGCGGCTTTGCAGCACGGTGATGCTGTCGGGCGCGCCGCTGGCGCCATCCTGAATCACGACGGGCGCCAGCACTGCCGTGAATGGAATGGCGGGCGTGGCGGCGGGAGCGGCGGGGTCCTTGTATTCGCCCTTGATGTCGCACCCCAGCGCAGCAGGATTGATTGCCGCGCCATAGCCGGCCATCTGAATGTCCCGCTGCAGCGTGTAGAGCGACAGCGAACCGTTGATTTGCGCGTCGCTGCCCATGGTGATCGTCCGGCGATTGCCTTCCGACGACGAAAGCACGGCTGTGATGACGATGACGGTCAACATGCCGAGCACAAGGCCCACCATCAACTCGATGATGGTGAATCCTCGAGCGTGCCGAATGGAGCGGCGTCGAGGAGAGAAGGAGCAAAAGAAAGAGTGCATTGATCAACCCGTCTTGGATGCGATGGTTGTGCTCGTCACGTATTTGTGCGAATGGCCGTCGGGGGTGGTCCAGGTGACGGTGACGGAGACGTCACCGGTTGTCGAATCCACAGTGATGACGGCATCTCCACTGGGCAGCACCTTTCCCACTTTGCTGCGCCACTCGGTGCAACTGCTCGCAGTGCAACTGTCGGTACCGGCGTAGGCGTTCACATTGACGACGTCAGCCCACATGCGGCCGATCACCTCGGAGGCGAGATAGGCGGCATCGGCTCGCACCTTCGATTCGGTTTGCGCCCGCGTCATGCTGCCCTGCAGGCCAATCAACCCCAGGACGCCGAGCATGAAGATAAGAACCGCCACCAGCACCTCGAGCAGCGCTATGCCTCTCTGCGGCGGATGCACTGCGGCGCGTTGGTTGCGGCGGCGCGCCACGCAAGTGGATGACGACGAGCGTGGACTGGTCTTGTGGATGTGCATGTGCTTCTTTCGCATGCTCAGCACCGGCGAGGGTCGGTAGACGGCAAGTTGGTGCTCGGATCGCACATGCGAACGGCGCCCGCATTGCTGACCGTGATATTCAAAGGCCGGTAGATGGTGCTGTTCGTATCGGCGTCCGGGCCGAGAACCTGGATGGACGTGATGCCCGTCGTCGTGTTGGTGACCCTGCCGAAGCCGTTGAAAGTCACCACATTGCTTACGGTGGCTGCGTCATGCAGTGCCTTTACGACCGAGCTGCCGCCGTTACCGCCGGCTGCGCGAGCCGCCACGATCTTGGGCGAGGTCGTGCTGGAGGGGGCCGTGCCGCATTTGTTTGCCGGCGATTCGACACTGACTACCCAAGATCCGCTTGTATCGGAAAGGGTGCAGGTGTTGCTCATCGCGGTCGGATCCGTGAGCGCGACAAGATAGAAGGAAATGCTCTGGTTCCGCCGCACCGCCTCATTGCGTGCCAGCTGGAGTCCGTTTTGCAGCGACTCGGCGGTATTCCGAATACGGATGTTTGCCAGCCATGTGCCGATGCTGGGCATCGCAACCAATAGCATCAAACCAAGTATCGCGACGGCCACCATCATCTCCACCACGGTGAAGCCACGCTGCATCGGAGACTTCTTGCGCGTCAGCACGTCGTGCTCTTTGTGAGCCAGCACTGCGCCGAAACGGTAGCGCCCTTGAACTTCGTGGTGGCACGATCGCCGTTCTGGTTGATCGTGTACACGAAGCCGGTGAGCGAGCCCGCACCCGTCGCCGTGATCGTGAAGTTGTCGAAGGGCGAGGTAGTGGTGCAGCTGTAGGCGAAGTTGTCGCTTGATCCCGGGAATGCCCCCCACGTCCCCGCGGCCATCGTATTGGCGCAGCGCGTCGCATTGCCGTAGGCGCGGTTGTCCTGGTAGTACTGCTCCATCTTCGAGCGGTAGTCCGACAGCCTGCTGAACGCCTCTGGGAGTTTGCCGCGGCGTACGTAGTCGGAATAGGCGGGAATGGCGACGGCAGCCAGGATCCCGATGATCGCCACGGTGATCATCACCTCGATCAGCGTGAAGCCGGACGAACCCCGCCGTGCCAAGCCGGCGCGGCCCAGATAGCTTGCTTGTTTCTTCATCAAGAGACACCTTTCAGGCCCGATCTCGGCCACCCGCGACAGAGCGGAAACAGTTGCAGACAGTTGTCAAAGAATGTCTTTAAGTGTGTTTTTTTGCAAAACCGCTCGTCTCTTGCCCATAGCCATTCGTCGGCCCGGCGGGTCGGCACAATTGGCGCAATGACGTCCCGCGCAGCGCCTTTCGAGTCGGCCGCACTCCCATCCAGAGCCTCTGGCGCGGTGCGTGCCGGCTTGGTCGCTTTCCCGTTCCTGTGCCCGCTGGTGGCAGGGCCGTCAGTCCAGGCCTGGCAGCTGTTCGCAACCTGGCTGTGTCTCGCCGCCATGCTCGTTGCCCTTCCTGTTGGCCTGCCGGCGCGGGGTGTCTGGGCCTGGCTGGCGGCCGGAATGGCGGCCATCGTGCTTTCTTCTTCCGTTTTCTCCGCGCACCCGGCCGCCGCATCGTGGCTGCCGCCCGTCGTGGTGGTCGGCGCAATGGCGGCGGCGGCCTGCGTGGGCGCGGGCATGGCGCACGCCGAGCCGGCGATTTCGCGCGCGCTGGCCATGGGCATCCTGGTGGCAGGCCTCGTCAGCGCGGTGCTGGGCCTGCTCCAGTACTACGGCCTGGCCGAGCCGCTGGTGCCCTGGACCACCACGCCGGCGCTGGGCCAGGCCTACGGCAACCTGCGCCAGCGCAATCAGTTCGCCACGCTGATCAGCATGGCGCTGGTGGCTGCGCTATGGATCCACGCCACGCAGCCGTCGCTAGGCGTACGTCGCTGGCTGGCAGCAGCGGCGTTGCTGCTGCTGGTGGCCGCGGCGGCGTCCACCTCGCGCACGGGCCTGCTTCAGCTGCTGTCGATCGTGGGAGTCGCCACGCTGATCGCCCGCCGGGAGCGCCGCGCCGCGCCGGCAATGAGCGGGGCAGACGCTGCCCGCTTCAGCTTGCCGCCGCCATGGGTGCTGCTGGCGATGGTTCCGGTCTATTTCGCCGTCGCCTGGCTGCTGCCGCAGCTTGCGGCGGGCGAGGTCGAAGGCATGATGCAGCGCCTGCAGGAGGGGGCGCCCGGCGATCACACCCGGATGATTCTGTGGCGCAACGTGCTCACTCTCATTGCGCAGCACCCGTTGGCGGGGTGGGGCTGGGGCGAACTGAGCTTTGCACACTACAGCACGCTGTACGAGGGGCCGCGTTTCCCGGAAATCCTGGACAACGCACACAACCTGCCGCTGCACCTGGCGGTGGAACTGGGCATTCCGGTGTCGGTGCTGATCTGCGGCGGCTTTCTCTGGATGGTGCTGGCGGCAAGGCCCTGGCGCGAGCGCGACCCGGCGCGGCTCATGGCCTGGGGCATGCTGGGCGCCGTCGCATTGCACAGCCTGCTCGAATATCCGCTCTGGTACGGACCGTTCCAACTGGTGTTCGGGCTGTGCCTGGGCATGCTGTGGCCGGCGGGGCGGGGCGCTTCATCGTCCCTGCGGCAGCGTTTCAAGGGCAGGTGGGCGGAGCCGGCCGTGCTGTCGTCGGCCACCGCGGCGGTGCTGGTGGCGGTGGTCGGCTATGCCGCCTGGGACTACATCCGCATCAGCCAGATCTATCTGCCGCGCGGCGAGCGCCTGCCGGCCTATGAAGAAAACACCCTGTCAAAGGCCCGGGCTTCGTGGCTCTTTGCCAGGCAGGTGGGCTTTGCGGAACTGACGCTCACAGCGGTGACGCCCGCCAACGCCGCCGCGTTGCATGCGCTGGCCGAGCGCACGCTGCATTTTTCACCCGAGCCGCGCGTGATCGTGAAGCTGATCGAAAGCGCCGAGCTGATGGGCCAACGCAAGGAAGCCCGCGACCAGGCGGAGCGCTTTCGCATTGCCTTTCCGGAAGAATACGAACGCTGGCTGAAGGGCCAGCCGGTCGAACCCGACAGGCCCTAGGCCGGCCGCGCCGCCGCTCTCAACCCGCGACGTAGCTCCCCGACTTGCCGCCATGCTTTTCAAGCACATGCACGTCGGTGATCCGCATGCCGCGGTCCACGGCCTTGCACATGTCGTAGATGGTGAGCAGGGCCACCTGCACCGCCGTCAGGGCTTCCATCTCGACGCCGGTAGGTCCCACGGTCTCCACCGTCGCGGTGCAGACCACCTGCGGCGCGTTGCCTTCTTCGGCCAGCGCAAAGGCCAATGCCACGCGTGTGAGCGCCAACGGGTGGCACAGCGGAATCAGGTCGCTGGTTTTCTTGGCGGCCTGGATGCCTGCGATGCGCGCGATGCCGAGCACGTCGCCCTTCTTCGCGGTGCCCGATTCGATCAGCGCCAGCGTGGCGGGCTGCATCTCGATGCGGCCGGTGGCCACGGCCACGCGGTGGGTGGCGGGCTTGGCCGCGACATCGACCATGTGGGCCTGGCCCTGCGCGTCAAAATGGGTGAGGGAGCTCATGTGTGAACGATCGGTGAGTGGATGCATCATACGAGCCCGAGCCATGGACGAGGAATGCCGCGCTTGACTCCTTCCGCCAATAGAAAAAGTTCAGCCGCGCCCGCGTTGCGGACGCTGTGCGCTACCGTTCTCATAGCGTGCCAGGTCTTGTTGCCGGTACCCGCCCGCGCGCAGCTGCAGGCGCTGCCAGGTATGGGCGACGGCGGCGAAATGACCGCCAGTGCCGAGCGCAGCCTGGGCGACCAGATCGCGCGCGAGCTCTACCGCGACACCGACTACATCGACGACCCGGTCATCGCAGCCTACGTACAGCAAATCTGGCAGCGCCTCCTGGCGGCCGCACGGCAGCGGGGCGAACTCACGCCCGAGCTGGACGAGCGCTTTGCCTGGACCATCCTGCTGGGGCGCGACCGCAACGTGAACGCCTTTGCGTTGCCGGGCGGCTACCTGGGCCTCAATATGGGCCTGATTGCCACCGTCGGCAGCCGCGACGAACTGGCGACCGTACTCGGCCACGAGCTTTCGCACGTCACGCAGCGCCACATCTCGCGCATCATGAGCCGGCAGGGCAAGCAGATGCCGCTGATGCTGGCCGGACTCATTCTGGGAATGATCGCGGCCAGCAAGAGCCGCAACGCAGACGCGGGCCAGGCCGTGATCATGGGCAGCCAGGCGCTCTTCATGCAGAACCAGCTGAGCTTCTCGCGCGACATGGAGCGAGAGGCCGACCGCGTCGGCTTCGGCGTGATGACCCAGGCCGGCTATGCACCGCAGGGCGCGGCCGCCATGTTCGAGAAGCTGCAGTACGCCTCGCGCCTGAACGACAACGGTTCCTACCCCTACCTGCGCAGCCATCCGCTCACCACCGAGCGCATCTCCGACATGCAGGGCCGCTTCCAGTTCCGCCTTGACGCGGCGCCGCCGCTGCCGCTGGCCATGGACCACGCGATGATCGCCGCGCGTGCGCGCGTGCTCACGCGGCCCGGGGTCGATGTGCTGCGGCTCTGGGTCGATGCGGCCGCCAGCGGCGAGTTCGCCAGGAGCAGCCCGGCGCAGCAGGCCGGCACGCTCTACGCGGCGGCGCTCGCGGCCAGGGAACTGCGCGATTTCAAGGCTGCGCGTGCCTTGACCGAGCGGCTGGTCGCCCGCACCGCCGAAGACCCCTCCGCCGCCAAGCTGGCGCGCTGGCTCAACGCCGAGATCGAACTTGCCGGCGGCGGCGCAGCCAAGGCCGCCGCCTTGCTCGACCTGAAATCCAGGGAGCGGCCCGAGATGCTGCTCGCTGCCGACGCGGCCGTGGCCACGCGCCAGCCTGCGCCCATGGTGCCGGTGCTGCGCGACTGGGTTGCCACCCATCCGCGCGACGCCACAGCCTGGCGGGCGTTGGCCAACCTGTATGGCGCGCAGAACGACACGCTGCGCGCCGTGCGTGCCGATGCAGAAGCCAACGTGGCCATCCTCGATTACCCGGCGGCGCGAGACCGCTTCAAGGCCGCGCAGGAACTGGTGCGCAGGCCGGGCGCGCCCATCGACCACTACGAGGCGTCGATCATCGACACCCGCGCACGCGACGTGGAAGCACTGGTGAAGCGGCAGGCCGAAGAGCCTCCGCTCCGGTAGCGGCCGAACGAACGCTGGCGCGTGCGGCTCAGCGCTTGGAAAGAAGCCCGCCCAGCGCGGCTTCGATGATCACGCCCAGCAGCGAATAGATCAGCGAACCGATCAACGCGGCCACGAAGCCGCTGACCTGGAAGCCCGAGAGAAGCCCCGAGGCGGCCCAGAACAGCAGTGCATTGATCACGAAAAGAAACAGCCCCAGCGTGACGATGGTGACCGGGAGCGTCAGCACCACCAGCACCGGGCGGACCACCATGTTGAGCAAGCCGATGACCGCCGCGGCAATGAGCGCGGAGCCGAAGCTGTTGACGTGGACGCCGCTGTAGAGATAAGCCACCGCCAGCAGCGCGACGGCGCTGAGCAGCCATTTGAGGATGATGCGCATGCGCCGCAGGATACCCCACCGGCCCGTCAAAAAGACGAGAGCCCCGGCGCGTTGCCGCACCGGGGCTCTCGTCAGGTAGGATGGGTTATTCGGCCAGTTCGTTCGCGAGCACCAGCAGCGCGCCCATGCCCATCACGGCACCGGGAAAGGCCCAGCCCGATTGACGCGGCGGCGTCTGCTCGGGCGTGACCGGTTCCAGGTCGACGCCGATCTTGGGGCGGCGGGCATCGACCACGTGGGTGGCCGCATGTTCGCGCTTCAACTGCTGCGTGAGTTCCGTCAGTGGGCCCTTGGCAAGCACCGGCGTCACCTGTCCGCCATTGCGTTCGAGCACCGGGAGCAATTGCGCCTGCACCTTGCTGAACCACTTGGCGCGCCAGTTCTCGCGTGCGCTGTGGCTCACCCATTTGCTGATGCGGTGCGTCATGCGCGGCGCGCAGGCCACGAGCACCCAGTGGCGCGCCACGACGCTCGTCGCGTCCGGAGCGAGTTCGGCGAACTGCTCGGCGGCATAGCCGGCATCGTCGACATAGAGAATGATCGTTTCCATGGTGCGCTCCTTCATGTAGTTAGAGTGTCAGAGACTGGCCGATTGGGGAAGAGCATTTTTGCCGGGGCCTGCGGCCCTCAGCTCGTGCTGGTGGCCGTGGCGGGCCGTTGGCGCGCCTGGCGCATCGCCACCCACTTGCCGATGACCAGCACCAGCAGCGCACCGCCCACGCCAGCCGCATACCTGATGACGTCCGTTTGCGGCACCTTCGGCACCCAGGTCCAGGCGGCGGTGTTCGACAGCGCCGGGTCGGACACGGCCATGGTGCCGGCGATCCAGCCCAGCAGCATGCCGCCGAGCGTGATGATGATCGGGAAGCGGTCCATCAGCTTGATGACCAGCTGGCTGCCCCAGACGATGATCGGAATGCTCACCAGCAGGCCGAAGATCACCAGCGGCATCTGGTGGCTCTGGCCAGCGCCCTGTGCGGCGCCGGCAATCGCGATCACGTTGTCCACGCTCATCACCAGGTCGGCCACGATCACGGTCTTGACCGCGCCCCACAGCTTGTCGCTGGCGGTGATGTTGCCGTGCGCATCGTCATGCTCGGGCGCCAGCAGCTTCACGCCGATCCACAGCAGCAGCACCGCGCCCGCAAGCTTCAGGAACGGAATGGCCAGGAGCGTGAGCGCAAAGAAGATCAGGACCACGCGCAGCACGATGGCGCCGGCCGTGCCCCAAAGGATGCCCTGCGTGCGCTGCGCAGGCGGCAGCTTGCGGCAGGCCAGGGCAATGACGACGGCGTTGTCGCCGCCGAGCAGGATGTCGATCATGATGATCTGACCGACCGCGACCCAGAATTCCGGGGTCATGAACTGTTCCATAGCGTCCTCTTGTCTTCGTGCGTGGCCCGCCTGCCTTCGGTAGGGCAGACAGTCCGGCGCATGTGCGCGTTTTCGATTCATCCCATTCAGGAACGACCGGAGCGATGACGAAGACCGGGGTGACGACCGGGGACTCAGGAACGCTTCGATCAAACCTGCGCAGGTTCAAATCGAAGGTCTTGCTCGACAACGCGGCCCAAAGGACACGTGTTGCCCGACAGGCCGGAAGTGTTGTGCTTCGTATTGACGACCTGTCGATTTCCGCTGCCGATGAACGCAGCGGTCGGGAGCTACTCCCCTTCGTGGGGGAATTAGAGCATCCACGCCAGTGTTCTTGCAACCTCAAATTTCCGGCGCCTTGAAAGGAATGCTTCGGAAAGCCCCGTGAGCAAAGAGACCAGAGCTATGAAACATGTAGCGCCTATAACCTTCGCCGGCCGCGGGGCATTGCCGGACTATGATCGCCCGCTCGCTGTTTTTTCTCTCTCCATGGCCGCCATTCACATCACCGACATCGAGGCCGCCATCAACCATTGGCGCGAGAAGAGTCCCTCGCCCGACGGCATCACCCTGGCCCCTCCGTTGCGCGCGCTGGCCGAGGTGTATGCGCTCATGGTGTTCCACCATGAAGACGAGGTCGACGAGGCCGGTTTTCCGGCCGATGCCTGGGCCGCATGGCTCGACTGGTACCACAGCACGCCCGACACGCCCTGCATCGCGATCTGCTCCACCAGCCAGGGCGACGACGAGTGCAAGGGATGCGGCCGCACCTTCGACGAAGTGCAGCACTGGCCCGCCATGACGCCGGCCGAAAAGCGCGTGACGTGGCGCCGCATCACCATGGAAGACACGGCCTGGCGCTTCAACAAGTACGCCGAGCGCGCGCGAGAAGCCGAGCCCCCGCAGTGGCCTGGCGACCCGGCCGAGCCCCTCGGCCCCGACGACACCCCCTGAAAGCGGCAGCCCCATGCGCCGTCTCGCCCAGGCACCGAATCTCGCGATCGCGACCTTGTGGGTGCATGCGCTGCGGGAGGAGGGCGTCGAAGCCACGGTGCAGCGCGAGTTTCTCGGCGCCGTGATGGGGCAGCTCCCGCCCGACCAGTGCCTGCCGGAAATCTGGATCGATGACGAGGCGCAGTTCGAACGCGCGCAGCAGGTGCTGCACGCGGCGCAGCACCGCCCCCAGCGCAACTGGCACTGCGTGTGCGGCGAGCGGATCGAAGGCGGATTCGAGCAGTGCTGGCACTGCGGCGCGATGATGCCGGCGGTCTAGGCCGCTACTTCCACCGCAGCAGTTCGACGTCGATGCTGTTCGCGCCGTCGCCCAGGGTCAGCGTGTTTTCCTGGATGGTCGCCTGCAGCTGCATGCTGCGTTGCGCCAGCGCGGCCAGCGCCTGCGAGGATTCCGTCGGCACGCGGTAGACCTGCAGGTTCTGCGGCCGCGTGAGCTTGTTCTCGATCCCGCGCCACCAGATCTCGGCGGCGTGGTTGAAGCAATACACGATCACTTCGTCCGACTTGCCGCAGGCCTTGATGATGGGCTTGTCTTCGGGCTGGCCGACTTCGATCCACAGCTTGGTCTCGCCCGTGAAATCGCGCAGCCACACGTCGGGCTCGTCGACGTTCGACAAACCCGCGCCGAAGGCCAGCGTGCCGTCCCCCTGGCACACGTCCTGCAGCTTGTGCGCGTTGAGCGCCAGCGCCACCAGGCGGATCATCATCCGCTCGTCGGTCTCGCTCGGGTGGCGCGCCAGGGTCAGCGCGTGGTCGGCGTAGTAGCCGTGGTCGATGTCGGCCACCGCGAGGGCGGCCTTGAAGATGGTGGATTTGAGGGCCATGGGTGCGCGAGTGTATGCGCCCCCACGGGCACCGTCAGAAAGCCATCGAGGCCTGCAGGTACAGCGTGCGCGGCTGGCCCACGTACTTGCCGCCGTTGTTGTCGACCGAGCGGTTGTAGTAGCGGCGGTCGAACAGGTTCTTGACGCCGACGGCCAGCTTCAGGTTGCTCATCGCGGGGCCGAAGTCGTAGGCGGCGCGCAGGTTCATGGTGGCGTAGCCCGGGATGTTGCCCAGGCGCCCGGTCGAATCTTCCATCGTGACGTAGTTCGCGCCGTCGTCGGGCGAGCCCGGCGAGCGCTGCTTCGATTGCGCGTACACGTCGGCGTTGAAGGTCCACGGGCCGCGCTCGTAGCGGGCGCCGAGCGTCGCCACCTGGCGCGAGTAGAACGGCAGGTCGCGCCCCGCGAACGCGCCGGCCTTCGAAATGGCCTGCGTGTAGGTGTAGGTCGCGGACACCGAGAGTCCCTTGAGCGAATCGCTCAGCGTGCCAAGGTCGTAGCGCAGTGCCGATTCCAGCCCGCGGTGCCGCGTCGCACCGAGGTCGGTCCACTGGCCGACGTCGCCGGTGATGGAGCGCGCCAGCAGCAGCTCCTTGTCGAAGTTGATGTTGAACAGCGTCAGCTCGCCGCTCCAGGCCTCGCCCTTGTAGTGCGTGCCGATTTCATAGGTCTTGGCCTTCTCGGGATGCAGGCTGGTGGTCGACTGCGCGAGCTGGGCGTACTGCTGCGGCCCAAAGGACACGCCGGCATTCGCGAACAGCGTCCACCGGTCGCTCATGCGGTAGAGCACCGACAGCGTCGGCAGCACCTCGTTGGAGTCGATCTTCGGATAGTTCGCGCCGGTCACGCGGTTGTTGGCCATCGTGAACACGTCGTTGTGCGAGCGGAAGGACTCGTAGCGCACGCCGGGCGTGATGGTCCAGTTGCCGAAGTCGATCCGGTCGTCGACGTAGAACGCATGCGCGGTCGTGCCGCCCTTGCTGGTCTGGTATGCGGGCTGGGCGAGCGTGAACGCATCGAAGCCGGGGCGCGGCAGGTAGTAGGCGCTGCGCGTCGCCACCTCGGAGGCCTCTTCCTTCAGGTAGCGCGCGCCGACGCTGATCTCCTGCACCACGCTGCCCGAATCGATCAGGCGCGAATAGCGGGGCTCGAAGGCGTAGGTCTTGTAGTTGCGGGGTGCGCTGGTCAGGCGCCGCCGGTTTGCGTTGGCCCCCGCGCCTTCCTGCTCGAGGTAGCTGCTGCGGAACGAGTCGGTGTAGTAGCTCAGCATCTCGAACTTGTTCACGCCGTCGTTGTGCGTGTACTTGATCGAGCCGTCGGTCCGGCGTCCCGAGAATTCGTCGAAGGGGCGGTCCGACTGGAACGGGTTCGCGGCAAACTGCGCCGTGGTCAGGCCGCCCGGCATGCGGCCCTTGCCTTCGAAGTGGTGCAGCGAGACGGCAATGTCGTCGGTGCTCGAGATCCGATAGGCACCCTTCAGCATCAGGTCGTCGATGCTGGTGTGGTCGTTGCTCTGCCGGAAGCCGTCGCCGTGCGTGCCCGAATACAGCAGCGCAAGGCCGAGGCCGTTCTCGTTGGTGCCGCCCATGAAGAGGGTGGGCGTGGTCTTGATGCCGCCGCCGTGGCTCGCGCTTTCGACGCCCACGCCCACTTCGCCCGCAAACTGCTTGGGAATCGACCGCGTCACGAAGTTGATGATGCCGCCCACGTTCTGCGGGCCATAGCGCACCGAGCCGGCGCCGCGCACCACGTCGACCGCCTCCAGGTTGCCGAGCGAGACCGGTGCCAGCGAAAGCTGCGGCTGGCCGTACGGCGCATAGGCCAGCGGCACGCCGTCCAGCAGGACGGTCGAGCGGGGCGAAAGGCGCGAGGTGAGCCCCCGCACGCCCACGTTCAGCGAGATGTCGCTGCCGCCGGTGCCGTTGCTCTCCTGCACCTGCACGCCGGGAACCTGGCGCAGCACGTCGCGCACGCTGCTGGAGCCGCTTTCCTCGATCTGCTTGCGCTCGATGATGCTGCGCGCGCCGGGGTGCTCGACCACCTTGGTCTCGCTGGGCGTGCCGAGCCAGTCGCCGGTGACGGTCACGGCTTCCAGCGTCTTTGCGCCAGTCGCAGCATTGGCGGCCGGCTCGGCCTCGGCCGCAAAGCTCTGGAAACTGATGGGAAACAGCGCCATGACCAGGGCGGCGCATTTCTTCTGCTTGAACACGGGTTCTCCTCGATATCGGTAAAAAAAATCGACCGCGGCAGACGTCCCGTTCAGGACGTTGTGCGGTTGCTGTTGCTGTTGGCGGAAAGCGCGGAATCGCGCGCCGCGGCGGCCACGGCGCGCCGGCGCCACCAGAGCCAGATGCCGCTCAGCCCCAGGCCGGCGAGTGCCAGGCCCAGCAGCGCGACCACGGCCTGGTGCACCGGCCCGCCCAGCACCCCGGTGTGCAGCGGGTAGATCACCACCACCGCGCCGTTGCCGGCGTCAAGGTCCTGCCAGCGGCGCACCGCCAGCACCTCACCGGTCAGCGGATGCAGCCACACCGAGCTGATGCCGTTCGGATGCGGATCGTCCGCCAGCCGGAAGCGCACGCGCACCGGGCGGTTCGGCTTGCCGGGCACCTGCACATACCCGATCGGCTGGCCCGGAAACACGCTTTGCGCGCGGGCCACCATTGCGTCCAGCGAAAGCCTGGGACCCGCGGGCGCGCCCTTGGGAACCACCGGCGGCTTGACCTGCTCCTGGCCCATGGCCGCCGAAATGAAGTTGCCGAGCGGCCGCCACGCCATGTAGGCGCCCGTGAAGACCGACACCGCAATCAGCAGCCCGAGCACGGCACCGCCGGTCCGGTGCAGGTCGAACAATCCGCGAAGAAGCCCGCGGTCGAGCGAGATGCGCAGCGAAGGCGGCCAGCGCGTGGGCCACCAGAGCACCACGCCGGTCACCAGCATGAACAGATAGGCCAGTGCCACGAAGGCCAGGATGCCCTTGCCCGTGTCGTCCAGCAGCAGGCTGCTGTGCAGTTCGAAGAGCAGGTTGTAGGCGCCCTCGTGCGTGCCGCGCCGGCCTTGCTCCGCGCCGGTGGCGGGGTCGAGATAGAGCGTGCCCTCCCAGGGCCCGCGCACATAAACCCAGAGCGTCTCGCCGGGGCTGCGCGGCGGCCGCAGCGTGAGGGTGGCGTCAGGCCCGAACTCGGCCGCCATGCGCTGGCGGAGCGGCTCGAGCGGCAGCGCGGTCGCCGCATCGGCCGCGCCGCGGGCGACGAAGAGCCCGGGATGCGCGTAGCGGTCGATCGGCAAGGCCACCACCAGCACCGCGCCGAGCAGCGCGGTGAGGGCGAGTACCGGTCCCAGCGTGAGACCGATCCAGCGGTGAATCTTGAGCCAGAGGCGTCGGAGCGGGGCGCGCAGCATGAACAACAGGGACTTTTGAAGCCCCGTCAGGTTGTTGGCTGGCGCACCGTGCTCGGCGCGTTGGCTGGATAGAGGGGCCGTGAAGCGACGCGGCCAGCCGCCTCAAGGGGCAGCGGGTGCGTCGGTACGGGAAGGCTCAGATTCTACTGGCGAGCTCCGCAGCCTTGCCCACGTAGCTCGCAGGCGTCATCGCCAGGAGCCGTTCCTTTTCCGTTTCGGGAATGTCCAGCGAGCGGATCAGTCCGTGCAGCGCCTCGGCCGTCACCGTCTTGCCGCGGGTCACTTCCTTGAGCTGCTCGTAGGCGCCCTGCACGCCGAACCGGCGCATCACGGTCTGGATGGGTTCGGCCAGCACTTCCCAGGAGGTGTCCAGGTCTTCGGCCAGCGCTTCCTCGTTGAGCTCCAGCTTGCCGAGGCCGGTGGCCAGGCTCGCGTAGGCCAGCGTGGCATAGCCGAAGGCCACGCCGATGTTGCGCAGCACCGTGCTGTCGGTCAGGTCGCGCTGCCAGCGGCTGATCGGCAGCTTCTCGCTCAGGTGGCGCAGCACGGCGTTGGCGAGGCCCAGGTTGCCCTCGGCGTTCTCGAAGTCGATCGGATTGACCTTGTGCGGCATCGTCGAGGAGCCGATCTCGCCCTTCTTGAGCCGCTGCTTGAAGTAGCCAAGGCTCACGTAGCCCCACACGTCGCGCGAGAAGTCGATCAGGATGGTGTTGGTGCGCGCCACGGCGTCGAACAGCTCGGCCATGTAGTCGTGCGGCTCGATCTGGATGCTGTAGGGCTGGAAGGCGAGGCCCAGGCCGAGCGGCGCGGGCGTCTCGATGACCTTGCGGCTGAAGCCTTCCCAGTCGAAGTCGGGCCAGGCGGCAAGGTGGGCGTTGTAGTTGCCCACGGCGCCGTTCATCTTGCCGAGCAGCTGCACCGAGGCGATTTGCGCGCGCGCCTTCGACAGGCGCACCGCCACGTTGGCGATTTCCTTGCCGACGGTGGTGGGGCTGGCGGTCTGGCCATGGGTGCGCGACAGCATCGACACGCCGGCGAACTGGTGCGCCATTTCGCGCAGCTTGGCAATCAGCCCGTCGATGGCCGGCAGCAGCACCTTTTCGCGGGCGGCCTGGATCTGCAGCGCATGGCTGGTGTTGTTGATGTCCTCGCTGGTGCAGGCAAAGTGCACGAACTCGGCGGCGGCCAGCAGCTCGGGACGGGCTTCGAACTTGGACTTGATCCAGTATTCGACCGCCTTCACGTCATGGTTGGTGGTTTTTTCGATTTCCTTGATGGCCAGTGCGTCGGCCTCCGAGAAGTGGGCCACCAGGCCCAGCAGGTACTTGCGGGCGCCGCCCGTGAGCGGCTTGAATTCGGCAAAGCCGCAGTCGGACAGCGCAATGAACCATGCCACTTCGACCTGCACGCGCCGGTGCATGTAGCCCTGTTCGCTCATGAGCGGACGCAATGCCGCGAGTTTGGCCGCATAGCGGCCGTCAAGTGGGGAGAGGGCGGAGACGGTGGAGAAGCTCATGCCCGAATTTTAGGCGGGCCGCGCCGCCACACGTTCGCAACAATCGGAGCCCGCTGTTTGGCGTTCCCCTAAAATGAACCAGAACAAACGTAATCAAAGCCAAGGGAGAGAGCTTTCATGAAACTGATCGGATCGGCCGCCAGCCCTTATGTGCGCAAGGTGCGCGTGGTGCTGGCCGAAAAACGGCTCGACTACCAGTTCGTGATCGAAGATGTCTGGGCTGCCGACACCACCATTGCGGAAGCCAACCCGCTCGGCAAGGTGCCCTGCCTCATCATGGAAGGCGGCGATGCGATGTTCGACTCGCGCGTCATCGTCGAATACATCGACACCCTGTCGCCCGTGGGCAAGCTCATTCCCCAGCAAGGCCGCGAGCGTGCGGAGGTCAAGACCTGGGAGGCGCTGGCCGATGGCGTGATGGACGCCGGCGTGCTCTGGCGCCTGGAAGCCACCTGGAGCGGCCGCGGCGAAGGCGAGCGCAGCGCCGCATGGATCGAGCGCCAGCGCGCCAAGGTCGAAGGCGGCATTGCCGCCATGGCCAAGGGCCTCGCCGACAAGCCGTTCTGCAGCGGGATCCACCTGAGCCTCTCGGACATCGCCGTGGGCTGCGCCCTGGGTTGGATCGGATTCCGCTTCCCCGAAATCGACTGGCGCGGCCAGCACCCCAATCTTGCAAAGCTGTACGACAAGCTGATGCTGCGACCCAGCTTCATCGATACGCAACCCTGAAAAACGAAAAAGGCGCCATTTCCTGGCGCCTTTTTTCATTTCAGGGCGCCTGGATTGCCGCGCCCCGCCCCTGGAGGGATATACAAAAATGCTGCGAGGCGCCCCGACGCGAAGGAGGGAGGGAGGGAGGAGGAGAAGAATCGCCTCGGGATTTCAACCGGACAAGACGCCCGGAAGACCTCGCAACATGAAACCGGAGGGCATTTGCTACCCACGCTCGATATGAGCACAGTGTGCCAGCCCGGTTCCCGCCCCAGTGGTAAACGTTTGTGACCGCCGGTTTGCGGCCGACCTCAATTCGTCCCGAGCTGGGTCTCCACGACCTTTACGAAAGCCGCCTCGTCGGGTGCCGTCATGCTCGACCAGGCCTGCACCACCTTGCCGTCCCGCCCGATGAGGTACTTGTAAAAATTCCATTTGGGCGTGGTGCCGGATGCCAGCGCCAGCTGCTTGAACAACGGATTGGCGTTGGCGCCGCGCACTGACGATTTCGCGAACATCGGGAATTTCACGCCGAAGGTGCTTTCGCAGAAATCGGCAATTTCCTTGTTGGAACCCGATTCCTGCGAGAAATCGTTCGAGGGAAAGCCAAGAACCACGAGGCCGCGCGAGCGATATTTGCTGTCCAGCGCCTCCAGGCCCTTGTATTGCGGGGTAAAGCCGCAGAAGCTCGCGGTATTCACCACCAGCACCACTTTTCCGGAGTACTGGCACAAATCCTGGGGTTTTTCGTCCTGCAGCCGCGGAAAGGTATGTTGGAGGGTGGCCGGGCAGGCGGTCGCAACGCCGTCGGCGGGGGCCGCGGCGGCCGGTGCCGCGGGTGGCGCTGATGGAGACTGGGCGAGCGCCGTACCGAGGGAAAACAGGCAGGCGGCCAGTGCGGCGGCCGGAGCGCAGCGCTTGGGCGCCGACAGTCGGGTGGGGGTACGCATAGGGGCTCCTGATACAAAAAAGGGGGGTGTGAATCCGCGCGGCATGGCGGCGCATATCCGCATCATCGCGCGTCTGTCACCGGCGCGCCAAACGGGCCGACTAAAATCGGCGGCCTTAGAAAGATTTTGATGCTTTATCCGGAACTCTTCAGACAACTCGAATCTGTCCGCTGGGACATGGACAAGGACATTCCCTGGCAGTCGTTCGATGCTTCGCTGCTGTCCGAAGAACAGGCGCAAACCATCAAGATGAATGCCATCACCGAGTGGGCGGCGCTGCCGGCCACCGAGATGTTCCTGCGCGACAACCGCCACGATAGCGACTTTTCGGCATTCATGTCGATCTGGTTCTTCGAGGAGCAGAAGCACTCGCTGGTGCTGATGGAATACCTCAAGCGCTTCAGCCCCCAGCATGCGCCCACCGAGCAGGAACTGCACGACGTGCGCTTCGACTTCGATCCGGCGCCGCCGCTGGAAACGCTGATGCTGCACTTCTGCGGCGAGATCCGCCTCAACCATTGGTACCGCCGCGCGGCCCAGTGGCACACCGAGCCGGTCATCAAGCACATCTACACCACGCTGAGCCAGGACGAGGCCCGCCACGGCGGCGCCTACCTGCGCTACATGAAGCGCGCCATGGAAAAGTTCGGCGACGAAGCCCGTGCCGCATTCGCCAAGGTTGGCGTGCTCATGGCCAGTGCGCGCCGCACCGCCCAGGCGCTGCACCCGACCAACCTGCACGTCAACAAGGCGCTGTTCCCCAACGACACCATCCAGAGCCGCATGCCCGACCCGGATTGGCTCGAGCACTGGCTGGACAAGCAGATCAAGTTCGATGCCGTCTGGGAAAGCAAGGTCGGCGAGCGCATCCTGCACAACCTGAGCCTTTTGATGAACCGCAGCTTCAAGACGGTGCAGGAACTCAACCGCTACCGCAAGGAAGTCGCCGCTTCCCTCGGCCCCAAGCCCGAATACCAGGGCGCGTAGCAGGGGGTGTTCCCCCATAATTTCGGCGGATCGCGGGCAGCGTGTCACAAAGGCACGCGGCCAGCCGTCTAGCCGAACATGGACGACGCCACCTTCACTTTCAATAGCCACCGCCGGCGCCTTCAGGGCATCGCCTACCGCATGCTCGGTTCCGTCGCCGAGGCGGAAGAGGTGGTGCAGGACGCCTGGCTGCGCTGGCACGAGGCCGACAAGGCCGGCCTGGACAGCGCCGAAGCCTGGCTGGTCACCGTCGTCACCCGCCTGTCGATCGACCGGCTGCGCGCCGCCAAGGTCCAGCGGGAGCACTACATCGGCGCCTGGATGCCCGAGCCCACGCTGACCGAATCGCCCGACACGCCGGAAGAATCGCTCGCGCGCGCCGACGACATCTCGGTGGCGTTCCTGGCCGTGCTCGAGCGCCTCGCGCCCGAGGCGCGGGCCGCGTTCCTGCTGCGGGAGGTGTTCGACGCCGACTATGACGAAGTGGCTCTCACGCTCGGCAAGAGCGAGGCCGCCTGCCGCCAGCTGGTGCACCGCGCCAAGGCCCAGGTACAGGAGGCGCGCCCGCGCTATCAGGTCTCGCGCGAAACCCACGAGCGGCTGCTGCGCGCCTTCGCGGACGCTGCCGCGCGCGGCAGCATGCAGGAGCTGAAGGCGCTCATGGCCGAAGACGTCGAGCTCATCGGCGACGGCGGCGGCAAGGTGCAGAGCTTCAGCAAGGTGCTGCGCGGCAGCCAGCGGCTGGCGCAGCTGTACTTCGCGCTCTGGCGACGGATGGGCGCGGCGGTGCGCATGGAGCTGGCGGAAATCAACGGCGAACCCGGGCTGCTGCGCTTCGTCGACGGCCAGCTCGAATCGGCGCAGACCTTCGAGATCGAGGGCGAGCGCATCGTGCGCATCCGCGCACAGCGCAACCCGGACAAGCTGGCGCGCATTGCGCAGCTTTTTTCTTCGAAATAGTTGCCCGGCGTGTCACAGGGCCGGAGGCTGGCCCGTCTTCAACAGGTAGCAAGCAGATTTTTTCCCAATCTCAACCACCTGGAGTCAACGCCATGAGCAACAACACCATCGCCCCCCGCCTCACCTGGTACAAGGTCGCCCCCAAGGCCTTCCAGGCCATGATTGCCGTCAACGGCACCATCGAATCGAGCACGCTCGGCAAGGTGCTGATCGACCTCGTATTTGCGCGCGTCTCGCAGATCAACGGCTGCGCCTACTGCCTCGACATGCATGTGCGCGACCTGCGCCAGCAGGGCGAAGACTGGCAGCGCATCAACAGCCTGGCCACCTGGCGCGAAGTGAGCTTCTACAGCGAGCGCGAGCGCGCGGCGCTGGCCTGGGCCGAAACGCTCACGCGCCTGGCCGACCGCCATGACGACCGGGACGCCGAGTTCGAAACGCTCAAGGCCCATTTCAGCGAGGTCGAGATCGTCGAACTCTCCATCGCCGTCGCGCAGATCAACGCGTGGAACCGCATGGGTGTCGGCATGCGCTCGCAGGTGCTGCCCAAGGCAATGCCCTGAGCCGGCTTGCGCCGGGGCGCAGGGTCAGTCAGCGGCGCTCCACCACCATCGGCGCGATGCGCAAGCTCTCGCGCAGCTGCGTGACCGCTTCTCCGGCCGCCGTGCGTGAAGGAAAAGGTCCGGCCTGCAGCCGGTGCGTGCCGGCCTCGCTGAACACGCGCAGCTGCGGTGCCAGCGAGGGCAGGCCGCGCGCGGCCTCGCCCAGCAGGGTCTCCGCGCCGTCGCGCTCGCGGAACGCGCCGAGCTGCACCCAGAAGCCCGTGGCCGCTGCTGCGGTGGAAAAGGGCGCCGCCGTCGAGCGAGCCGTGGGTGCCGGCGGCGCCGCGGGCACCATCGGCGGCAGCTCGCTGACCTCGATCTGCCGCGTCGATGCGGACTCCGGTGTCGACGGCGTAGCTTGCGCGAGCGGCTCCGCCGATGCGATCGCCGGCTGAGGCGCGACCGGCATGGCAGAAGCGGCCGGTGCATTCGTCGCCACCGGCGCCACCCAGGCTGAAGGAACCGGCACGGACGCCGCCGCCGCGGTGCGCGATGGCTGCGGAGCCGGCGCCGCAGAGGCATAGGCCGTTCCCGAATCCCGCCGCCAGGCTCCAGTGCGGATGTCTTCGTTCGTGATGCGTTCGATCTCCACCGGCGCCACGCCGCGCAGCAGGTCGAGCTTGAGCGCTGCGGTGTAGCTCAGGTCGATGATGCGGCCGTCGACGAACGGTCCACGGTCGTTCACGCGCACGATCACCTCGCGCCCGTTGGCCGGGTTGCGCACCCGCACGTAGCTGGGCAGCGGCAGCGTCTTGTGGGCGGCCGTCATGGCGTACATGTCGTAGGGCTCGCCGCTCGCGGTGGATGCGCTGTGAAACTTGCGGCCGTACCAGGAGGCGATGCCCGATTCGCGAAACGGCCGGTCGTCGGTGATCGGCTGGTAGGCCCGGCCCAGCACCGTATAGGGCTTGCTGGTGCCGCCACCGTTGCGGATGGGCTCGACGCGGGGCTCGGCATCCGGCACGCGGTCGAGGTCCGCGGGGATGTTGCTGCCGGGCCCGTCGCGGCCGCCGAGAGCGCCGCCGCCGCTGCGCGGCCCGCTTGCACAGCCGGCAAGGAGAAGGGAAACTGCCACCGCGCAGGCGGCCAACGCCGAATAGCCGGCGCGCGGGGAGCGGGCGCCGTCAGCCAAATACCGCCTTCCACAGCGCCAGCATGGCTTCGCGTTCCTTGGCCAGTGCGGGCGGGACGACCTGCGTCGGTTCTTCATTGAGCCGTGCGCGATGCTGCACGCGCCGCAACTCGCGGTAGGCCGCGGCGGCATTGCGCCCGATGCCGGCGGGTAGCAGGCCGGCTTCTTCCGCTCGCACCAGCAGCGCGATGTTGCCGACATTGGGAATCAGCTCCGGGTGTTCGCCCGAGGCCGAGAGCACCAGGAACTGCACCGCGAATTCCGCATCGACCATGCCGCCGGGGCTGTGCTTCACGTCGAAGCGCTCCGCTTTCACCGGCCGCGCGGCGCGCACCTTGTCGCGCATGGCCATGATCTCGGCTTTCAGCGCCTCCCGGTCGCGCGGCGACACGATCACCGCCTCGCGCACCTGGTCGAAGCGTGCACCCAGTTCGGCGCTGCCGAGCACGAAGCGCGCGCGCGTCATGGCCTGGTGCTCCCAGGTCCACGCGGTGTTGCTGCCGCGTCCGAGCTGGTAGCGCTCGTAGGCTTCGAAGGTGGTCGTCAGCAGGCCCGAATTGCCGTTCGGCCGCAGGGCGGTGTCGATCTCGAACAGGTCGCCCTCGCGCGTCTTCACCGTGAGCCAGTTGATCAGCTTGCGCACATAGGCCGCGTAGACCTCGCCGGCGCGCTCGTCTTCGTCGTCGTAGACGAACACGATGTCCAGGTCGCTGCCGTAGCCCAGTTCCTTGCCGCCCAGCTTGCCGTAGCCGATGATCGCGAACTGCGGCACTTCGCGGTGGGGGTTGCGCACGTGCGGCCAGCACCAGCGGGCGGTCACGCGCAGCGTGGTGTCGGCCAGCGCGCTCAGGTCGTCGGCCACCTGCTCCACGGTGATGCGCCCGTCCACGTCGCGCGCCAGCGTGCGGAACACCTCGGCATGATGCGCGTGGCGCAGCAGGTTGAGCAGGCGTTCCTCGTCGGCTTCACCGGTGCGGCTGAGCGAGGCATGGCGCGCCTCGAGTTCGCGCTCGAACTCCGCCGCCACGAAACGGCCCGAGAGCATTTCGTCGCTCGCGAGCTCGTCGATCACGCCGGGGTGCTGCATCAGGTAGCGCGCCGGCCATTTCGCTGCACCCAGGAGCCGCAGCAAACGCTCCTGCACCGCCGGCCTTTCGACCAGCAGCGCCACGTAGCTCTCGCGCCGCAGCAGCGGTTCGATCCAGTCGGCCCAGCGCAGGGCGGCATCCACGTGGCGCGGCGTCTGTCCGGGGCCATCGCCGTCGGGCTCCTTCAGCCAATGCCCCGTGCGCTGCACCAGCTGGCGCAGCCGGGCCCGGGTTTCCTCGCGCAGCGCCATCACGCGCGGATGCTCGCACCAGTTGCGGATGCGCTCGGCAAACGCGGGCGGCAGGTCGTCGAGCAGATCGGCCAGGTCGGCGGGCGCGGCGGCCTTCTTGCCGCTGCATTTGCCGCTGCAGGGTTTCTCGCCGCCGAGCAGCTTGTCGAACTCCTGCGCGACCAGTTCGCGGTGCATGTCGAGCTGCTCGAGAAAGGGGCAGCAGCCGGGATAGCCCATGGTCTGCGCAATCCAGCGCAGATCGTCGTCGGCCACCGGCAGCACGTGGGTCTGCTGGTCGTCCAGGTACTGGATGCGGTGCTCCACCCGGCGCAGGAATTCGTAGGCCGAGGCCAGCGCGTCGGCGGTTTCCTGCGGCATCAGCCCGGCCCGTGCGACGCGCTGCAGTGCATCGAGCGTCGGCCGGGTGCGCAGCTCGGGAAACTGCCCGCCGCGCACCACCTGCAGCAGCTGCACCGTGAATTCGATCTCGCGGATGCCCCCGCGCGAGAGCTTCACGTCGTTGGCGCGCTCGGGCCGGCCTGCGCTGCGGCGCGCCGACTGTTCGCGGATCTGCCGGTGCAGCGTGCGCAGCGAATCGAACACGCTGTAGTCGAGGTAGCGGCGGAAAACGAACGGCAGCACCGTGCCGCGCAGGCCCTGCGCCAGCCCCTGCGAAACGATGTCGCGCGGTGCGACCACCCGGCTCTTCATCCAGGCAAAGCGCTCCCACTCGCGGCCCTGCACCTGGAAATATTCCTCGAGCGCGTCGAGCGACACCACGCTCGGCCCCGAGTTGCCGTTGGGCCGCAGCGCCAGGTCGACGCGGAACACGAAGCCGTGCTCGGTGGTGTCGCCCACCAGCGCATAGATGCGCTTCACGGCGCGGGAAAAATACTCCTGGTTGGAGAGGCGGCCTCGGCCGTCCGCGTCGCCGCGGGTTTCGCCGTCCAGGTCGTACAGGTAGATCAGGTCGATGTCGCTCGAAACGTTGAGCTCGCGCGCACCGAGCTTGCCCATGCCCACCACCCAGAGCTGCGCGCGCTGGCCTTCGGCTCCGAGCGGCGCGCCATGCAGGGCATCGAGTTCCTGGCAGGCGTCGCGGCAGGCGATATCGAGCGCGAATTCGGCGAGCTCCGTCACCGCCGTGGTCACCACGGCCAGCGGCGCCTCTGCATCGCAGTCCAGTGTGACGAGCCGCTCCATCACCAACTGCCGCACAATGCGCAGCGCATCGCCGACGCTGTCACCGCGTCCGCGCAATGCCTCGTAGGCCATCGACATCGACGCGCGCAGCGGCGCGCCAGGGGGAAGCAATGCAAGCTCGGCCGCATACCGGCGGCGCAGGCGCTGGACGAAGCGCGAATAAGAAGAAAACGCGACCTCGATCGCGTCCGGCGGCGTGGCTGGCAACTGGTTCACGCTGATATTGGTTTCCGTGGAACCCCTCTGAGTGCTGGCGGTCATAATTCCTGACACAGCGCGATCCTCAATGAACGACACGGCGTCTTCCCCTTCACGTCTGCTCAAGATCACCGCTGCGACGGCGCGCTGGCTGCTGGGTTTACTGATCGCTGCATGGCTTCTGCTGGCACTGTCAGTGGTTGTCCTACACGCGTGGATTGTGCCGCGAATCGGCGACTACCGTGGTGCGCTCGAGGCACAAGCCAGCAAGGCCATCGGGGTACCCGTGCGCATCGGGACGATCACCGCCAGTTCCGATAGCCTGTTTCCCGTCTTCGAGCTGCGCGACGTGGTGCTGCACGATGCGCAGCGCCGGGAGGCCTTGCGGCTCGTGCGGGTGGTGGCGAGCGTCTCTCCGCGCTCGCTGTGGCGCCTCAACTTCGAGCAGCTCTACATCGAGGGGCCCGAGGTCGACGTGCGGCGCGACGCGCTCGGCAAGCTGCACGTGGCCGGGCTCCACATGTCCAACGACACCACCGGAGAGACCCGCGCCGCCGACTGGTTTTTCGCCCAGCGCGAACTGGTCGTGGAAGGCGGCACCGTGCGCTGGACCGACGAGCAGCGCCAGGCCGAGCCTCTGCTCCTGACCGACGTGCGCTTCGCGGCGCGCAACAGCGGCCGCAGCCACGGCCTGCGGCTCGACGCCACGCCGCCGGCGGGATGGGGCGAGCGCTTCACCCTGCGCGGCCAGTTCCGCCAGCCGCTGCTCTCCGTGCGCTCGGGCCGTTGGCAAACCTGGGACGGCCAGATCTACGCCGACCTGCCCTACATGGACGTCACCCGCCTCGGGCGCTACGTCTCCATCGACGCGCGCATCCGCGAAGGCAGCGGTGCGCTGCGTGTCTGGGCCGACATGAAAAAGGGGCAGATCGTGGGCGGTGCGGCGGACCTGGGCCTCAACCGCATCGACGCCTCGCTGGGCCGCGACCTCCAGCCGCTGGTGCTGCGTTCGGTGACCGGCCGCCTCGCAGGCCAGCTGAACGAGGAGAACCTCGAGTTCTCGACCACCGCGCTGCAGTTCGACACCGCCGACGGCATGCGCTGGCCGGGCGGCAACCTCTGGCTGCAGCACTCGCCCGCCCAAGGCCGCACGCCCGAGCACGGCGCCCTGCGCGCCGACCGGCTCGACCTGGCCGCGCTGGCCCTCATTGCCGACCGCCTGCCGCTGGGCGACGCGACGCACCGCGCGCTCGATGCCTATGCGCCGCGCGGGCTGGTCGAGCGCATCGACCTGAACTGGCAAGGCTCGCTGGGCGCGCCCGAGCGCTATCAGGCCAAGGGGCGGATCAGCGGCCTGCGCGTGGCCTCGCAGCCGGCCCCGGCGGAGCCCGCGCCGGCGGGCGCCAACCCGCCGGGCGGCACGGCCGCGGCGCCACCCCACCCGCACGCCGGTTCGCCCGGGGTGAGCGGCGCCACGGTCGAGTTCGACGCCACCCACGCCGGCGGCACCGCGGCGCTGTCGGTGGCACAAGGTGCGCTCGAATTCCCCGGCGTGTTCGAGGAACCCGTCGTTCCCATCGACCGGCTCGCCGCCCAGCTGCAATGGAAGCTCGACAAGGGCAACGCGCAACTGCAGGTTTCCAAGCTGCGCTTCGCCAACACCGACGCGGAGGGAGAGGCCGAGGCCAGCTGGCGCACCAGCGACCCGGCCGTGTCGTCGGGGCGGGCGCGCTACCCCGGCGTGCTCGACCTGCAGGGCAAGCTCACGCGCGCCGACGGAACCCGCGTGTTCCGCTACCTGCCGCTCGCCATCCCGCAGCACACGCGCGACTACGTGCACAGCGCGGTCACCAAGGGCACGGCCAGCAGCGTCGATTTCCGCGTGCGCGGCGACCTGCACGACATGCCGTTCATGGACCCGAAGAAGGGCGAGTTCCGCATCGTGGCCAAGGTGTCCGACGTCACCTATGCCTATGTGCCCCCCACGTCGGCCATTGCCGCGTCGACGGCAGCCAAGGCGGCCGCCCCTGCGGCGCGCACCGGCACGCCCGTTCCGGTCTGGCCGGCGCTCACGGGGCTCTCGGGCGAACTGGTTTTCGAGCGCGCGGGCATGCTGGTGCGCAATGCGCGCGGCCGGCTGGCCGGCGCGTCCGGCATCGAGGTGACCAAGGCCGAAGCCCAGATCGCCGACATGTCGCACCATGCTTCGCTGCTGCGCGTCGATGCGCAGGCCAAGGGGCCGCTCGGCGAGCTGCTGCGCGTGGGAGCACCGCTGGCGGGCGAAACCGGCGAGCTGCTGTCCCGGGCGCGCGCCACGGGCGCGGCCGACTACCGCCTGCACCTCGAGCTGCCGCTCGCCGCCATGGAAGCGGCCAAGGTCCAGGCCAGCATCACGCTTGCCGACAACGAGCTGCAGTTCGTGCCCGAGGCGCCGTCGTTCACCCAGGCCAAGGGCACGGTGAGCTTCACCGAAACAGGGTTTTCGCTGGCCGGCGTCCAGGCCCGGCTCTTGGGCGGCGACATCCGCCTGGAGGGCCGCGGCCGCTTCGCCGGCGCCAACCGCGAGGTGGCACTGAAGGCGCAGGGCACGGCCTCGGCCGAGGGCCTGCGGGGTGCGCGCGAGGCCGAGTGGCTCACCCGCATCGCGGCCAAGGCCAGCGGCAGCACGCCCTATGCGGCCACCTTCTCGATGCGCGACGGCGCACCCGAGTTTTCCGTCACCAGCAGCCTGCAGGGCCTGGCCCTGCAATTGCCCGCTCCGCTGGTGAAGACGGCCGACGAGCAGATGCCGCTTCGCATCGAAAAGAAGGTCTTGCAGCGCGAGACCCGCGCGGGTGTGGCCGTCGCGGTGCAGGACCAGCTCTCGCTGGAGCTCGGCCGCATCGGCGCGGTCCAGTATGTGCGCGACATCTCGGGCGCCGATGCACGCGTGCTGCGCGGGAGCGTCGCCGTCGGCCTCACGCCTGGCGAAACCGCCAGCGTGCCCGACCGGGGGGTGACGGCCAACGTCAACATCGCCAAGTTCGACATGCCCGCATGGCAAGCCCTGGTCGGCGACACCGGCGCCGGTCCCGGCGCGGCCGAAGGGCCGGGCGGCGCCGAGGATGCGGCCATGGGCTACGTGCCCACGCGCGTTGCCCTGCGCGCGCAGCAGCTCGGCATCGCAGGCCGCACGCTGCATGACGTGGTGCTCGGCGGCACGCGCGAAGGCACGCTCTGGCGCGCCAACATCGACGCCACCGAGCTCAGCGGCTACGCGGAGTACCGCCACGCGCAGGCCGGCCGGCTCTACGCCCGGCTCGCGCGGCTCAAGATCGCGCCGGCCGAGGCAACGCAGGTCGAGACCCTGCTCGATGAGGAGCCGGGCACGCTGCCCGCGCTCGACATCGTCGTGGACGACTTCGAGCTGCTGGGCAAGCGCCTGGGCCGCGCCGAGATCGACGCCGTCAACCGCGGCGGCGCGGGCCGCGAGTGGCTGCTCAACAAGCTGAGCTTCACCATGCCCGAGGCAAGCTTCACGGCCAAGGGCACCTGGGCCGCGAGCTCGGTCACCACGCCCGGACGTTCCGAGCGGCGCCGCACGGCCATGACCTTCACGCTGGACATCGCGGATGCCGGCAACCTGCTCACGCGGTTTGGCATGCCGGGGGTCCTGCGGCGCGGCAGCGGCCGGCTCGAGGGCGATGTCCATTGGCGCGGCTCGCCGTTCTCGCTCGACTATCCGAGCCTGGGCGGCCAGATCCAGGTCAACGTCGAATCGGGCCAGTTCCTGAAGGCCGATCCGGGGCTGGCCAAGCTGCTGGGCGTGCTGAGCCTGCAGGCGCTGCCGCGGCGGCTCACGCTGGATTTCCGCGACGTGTTCAGCCAGGGCTTCGCCTTCGACTTCATCCGCGGCGACGCGAAAATCACCAACGGCATCGCGAGCACCAACAACCTGCAGATGAAGGGCGTCAACGCGGCCGCGCTGATGGACGGTTCGGCCGACATCGTGCGCGAGACGCAGGACCTGCGCGTCGTGGTGGTGCCCGAGATCAACGCAGGCACCGCCGCACTGGTGGCCACGGCCATCAACCCCGCGATCGGCCTGGGCACCTTCCTTGCACAGTGGGTGCTGAGCAAGCCGCTCGCGGCCGCCGCCACGCAGGAGTTCCATATCGTGGGCACCTGGGCCGATCCCAAGATCGCCAAGGTGCCGCGAAGCATCGTGCCGAGCGCCGCGGCCCTTCCCGTGCCGTCCGCCCGCGGCGAAGGCAAGAAAACGGAGACCACGCAATGAAAGTCGCAGCCATCCAGATGGTGTCGGCCATCGCCCGCGAAGCCAACCTCGCACGCGCCCACGGCCTGCTCGCGCAAGCGGCCGAGGCGGGCGCCGAACTGGCGGTGCTGCCCGAGTATTTCTGCATGATGGGCGCGCGCGACACCGACAAGCTGGGCCTGCGCGAAACCGCGGGGGCCGGCACCGTGCAGGGCTTTCTGGCCGACGCGGCGCGCGAGTTCGGGCTGTGGATCGTCGGCGGCACGCTGCCCATCGAGACGACCGACGCCGAGCACGTGTTCAACAGCTCGCTGTGCTATTCGCCCGACGGCCAGTGCGTGGCGCGCTACGACAAGATCCACCTGTTCTATTTCGACAACGGCACCGAACGCTACGACGAGCGCCGCGTGATCGCGCCTGGCGACACGCCGGTGGTGTTCGACCTGCCGTCGCGCGACGGCCACCGCTGGCGCGTGGGGATGAGCGTCTGCTATGACCTCCGCTTTCCCGAGCTCTACCGTGCATTGGCCAGGCAGGGCGCCGAGCTGCTGCTGGTGCCCAGCGCCTTCACCCGCACCACCGGCGCCGCGCACTGGGAGGTGCTGCTCCGCGCGCGGGCCATCGAGAACCTGGCCTGGGTGGTGGCGCCCGCACAGGGCGGCACGCACGAGAACGGCCGCCAGACCTGGGGCCAGTCGATGATCGTCGACCCCTGGGGCGCGGTCGTGGCGCAGCAGGCCGGCGAAGAGGGCGTGGTGCTGTTCGACATCGATGCCGGGCAGGTCGGGCGCATGCGCGCCCAGCTGCCGGTCCTCTCGCACTGCGTTCTCTAGCAATGCAGCGTGCCTTGCAAGTCGCACCGCCGCGATGGGCGCTGTCCGCGTTCGCGCGAATGCGTTCGCTGTGGCAGCGCTGGTTTCTCTGGCTGATCCTGGCCGTCCTGGTGTCGGCGCTGCTGGTCACCGTCGTGTGGCTCGCGGGGCGGCACGAGGTGGAGCAGGTGCAGGCAACCCTCGACCGCGACACGGCCGATGCGGTGTCCGACCTGCGTATCGGCCTGCAGCGCAATGCCCAGAGCCTGCGGGCCACGCAAGCCGCCGGCCTGGACCGCACGCACTGGCCCGAGGCCGCGGCCAGCCTGCTGCGCGAGCACCGCGAGTGGCTCCGGCTCGAATGGCGCGATGCCGCGCTGCGTCCGCTGCAGGCGGTCAATACGCCCTACCGCACCCGGCTCATCGACGATGAGAGCCGCGGTGCGGACCAATCGGACGTGGGCTTGGCCTGCGCGGCTGCGCGCAAGCTCGGCGCGCCGGCCTATTCGCCGAGCCACTACGTACCCATCCTGGGCGGCGGCGGTGTCGAGGTGATGGAGCTTTGCGTGCCCATCGACGCGGGCGGCTTCCTGGTCGCAAGCTACTCGCTGCGCGACACGCTCACCGAGCTGGTCGGCCCCACGCTCACGCGCGGGCAGGAGGTGGCGTTTACCGAGGCCGACGGCACGCGCCTGGTGGCGCTCGGCACCTCGCGCCGCACCGGTACGCGCGTCTTCACTTCGCAACAGCTGATCGACCTGCCCGGTGCCGCGCTCATGCTGCGCGTGGACGGCTGGCGCGCCGCGCCCGATCTTTTCCCCAACGTGCTGACCGCGCTGGTCACGGCCATCTCGATCGCGCTCGTGTCGGTTCTGGCGCTGCTGGCGCGCGACACGCGCCGGCGGCTGCGCGCCGAACGCGACCTGGCCGATGCGCTCGCCTTTCGCAAGGCCATGGAAGACTCGGTCATCACCGGCCTGCGCGCGCGCGACCTGCAGGGACGCATCACCTACGTGAACCCCGCCTTCTGCGAAATGGTCGGCTTCAGTCCCGAGGAGCTGATGGCCGGCAGCGGCGAATCGATCGAGGCCCCTTACTGGCCGACCGAACTGGCGCACGAATACCAGCAGCGCCAGGCCCGGCGGCTCGCCGGCGGCATGCCGCCGCGCGAAGGCTTCGAGTCGGTCTTCATGCGCAAGGACGGCACGCGTTTTCCGGTGCTCATCTTCGAGGCGCCGCTCATCAACGCGCATCGCGTGCAGACAGGCTGGATGAGCGCCTTCATCGACATCAGCGAACAGCGCCGCATCGAGGAGCTCTCCCGTGCCAGCCAGGAGCGCCTGCAGGCCAGCGCGCGGCTTGCCACCGTGGGCGAAATGGCGTCGCTCCTGAGCCACGAACTCACGCAGCCGCTGGCCGCCATTGCAAGCTATGCGACCGGCTCGCTCAACATGCTGGGACCGCATGCGAAGGGCGAGCAGGCCGAAGTGGCCATGGCAGTGCGGCGCATCGCCGAGCAGGCCGACCGTGCCGGGCAGGTGATCCGCAGCGTTCACGACTTCGTGCGGCGGCGCGATCGCACGCGCGAGGCCGTGGCGCCGCAGGCGCTGATCGACGCCGTGCTGCCGCTGGTTCGGCTGCAAGCGCGCAAGCTGGGCGTGAGCATCGAGGTGGCGCTGGAGGACGGCTTGCCCAAGGCCATGTGCGACCGCACGCTGGTCGAGCAGGTGCTGCTGAACCTGGCGCGCAACGGGATGCAGGCGATGGACGCGGCGGACGGTGCCACCGGCCGGCTCCTCCGGCTGCGCGTGGCGCGCGTGGTCGCCGTCGGCGGTCCCGGCGGGGAGGAAGCGCGCCGGTGGCTCGAGTTTTCGGTGGCCGACGTCGGTTGCGGCATCAGCGAGGAGGTGGCGGGCCGCCTCTTCACGCCGTTCTTCACCACCCGGCCCGACGGCATGGGCCTTGGACTCAGCCTGTGCCGCACGGTGGTGGAGCAGCATGGCGGCGTGCTCATGTTCGAGCCCAACATCCCCCGGGGTACCGTGTTCCGGTTTACCCTGCCGAGTACATGACTCACCCCCAGTCTTCGCACTCGTTTCTGGAATCGACATGCAACCGCTGATCGACGGCCTCATCTTCATCGTGGACGACGACGCCAGCGTGCGCGAGGCGCTGGCCTGGCTGCTGCGCTCGCGCCGCCTCGAGAGCGAGCATTTCGCCAGCGCCGAAGCTTTCGAGCAGCGCCTGGCCGAGGGCCCATTGCCCGAGCAGCCGCTGTGCCTGCTGCTGGACGTGCGCATGCCCGGCACCAGCGGGCTGGTGCTGTTCGACCGGCTCGCGGAACGCGGCGTTCTGGACGCCATGCCCGTGATCTTCCTGACCGGCCATGCCGACGTGCCGACGGCAGTGGATGCGGTGAAGCGCGGCGCCTTCGATTTCTGCGAGAAGCCGTTCTCAGACAACGCCTTGGTCGACCGTATCGAGCAGGCGCTGGGCGCCTCGCTCCGGGCTCTGGAAGTGCAGCGCGCGCGCAAGAGCCTGGCCGGCCGCGTTGCCGAACTGACCGACCGCGAGCGCGACGTGATGCGGCTCGTGGTCGAAGGCTTGCCCAACAAGCTGATCGCCGACCAGCTGGCGATCAGCGTGCGCACGGTGGAGGTCCACCGCGCGCGCGTGTTCGACAAGATGGAAGTGAAATCGGCGGTCGAGCTGGCCAACCGCCTGCGGGATCTCTAGAAGGTCAGCCCTTTTCCGCTACGAAGATTTCGACGCGGCGATTCTGCGCACGGCCGGCCGCCGTGCTGTTGTCGGCCATGGGTTCGCGCGAGCCGCGGCCGTCGGTGGTGATGGCCGTGGTCGAGACGCCGCGTCCCACCAGGTGGTTGCGCACGCTGTCCGCGCGGCTCACCGAGAGGCGTTCGTTGCCTTCCTCGCTGCCGGTGGCGTCGGTGTGGCCCACCACGCGCACGCTGGCCGACGTGGCGCTGCGCAGGCCTTCGGCCACCTTGTCCAGCACCTGGGCGAGGTTGCGCTTCACGTTGGCGCGGCCAGCGTCGAACGAGAGTTCGCTGGGAATCACGAGATGCAGTTGGTTGTCGGTGGTCTGCTCGATCACCACGCCCGTCCCCTTGGTCGAGTTCTCAAGCTCGGTCTTGAGTGAGGCCAAACGTGCGGTCCAGGTGTTGGACGGCGCGGCGGCCTGTGCGGCCGGCGCATCAGCCGAGCCCGGGGCGGAGGATTGCGATGCGCATCCCACAACGAACAATGCGGCCGCAGCCGCACCCGACACAACAAACTTCCTCATGAATTTTCCCTCTGGATGAACAACATTGAAACGATGGCAATGGGTGCCGGCCGCTCCCGCCCGGCCGGCTTTTTCTTCTTGTGATCTGTCTTTTTGTTATCTGCCGATGGCGGTCAGCCTCGCGGTGCGCGCTCGCCCACGTAGATCTCGACGCGGCGGTTCTGTGCCCGGCCGGCGTCGCTGTTGTTGTCGGCAATCGGCTCGTGCGAGCCGCGGCCCTCGATGCGGAAGGCCGCTGCGCTCACGCCGCGCGCCACCAGGTAGTCGCGCGTGCTCGCGGCGCGCTCGACCGACAGCGGGTTGTTGACGGCGTCGGAGCCCGTGCTGTCGGTGTGGCCGATGATGCGCACCTCGGCATTCGGGTTGTTGCGCAGGCCGTTCGCAAACTGGTCGAGCACCGGCGCAAAGTTGGACTTGATGTTCGCGCGGCCCACGTCGAAGGACACGTCGCTCGGGATCTGGAGCTTGAGCTCGTTGTTCGGCGTTTGCGTCACGGCAATGCCGGTGCCCTGGGTGGCGGCTTCCATCTGGCGCTTCTGGTTTTCCATGCGCTGCGACCACAGGTAGCCGCCGAGCGCACCCGCTGCGGCACCCACTACGGCACCGGTCCCGATGGCGCCGCGGTTGCCGCCGGTGGCGGAGCCGATGGCCGCGCCGCCCAATGCGCCGATGCCGGCGCCGATGCCGGTGTTGCGCTGGGTGTCGGTCATGCCGCCTGCACATCCGGACAGGACGAGGGCGGCGGCGGTGGTAGCGAGTACGAACTTTTTCATGGCAATCCCTTTCAAGGTTGAATCAGGCGGGACAGCTTAGCGTCGGCGAGCACGCGATGGTACGGCCTTCCGGCTCCGCAGAAAAGAGGTAAACCTTCTGCAAAGCCCATGAATACTAAGGTGTTTGCTACTAAAGTAATAGCTCGTAGCTTCTTCTCCGACATTCCGAGGCGGCTTTGGGCTACGCGAGGAATTCACGGATTCGGCGGCGGATTCTTTTCGCGGGAGCCGTTGTCTTCCTTGCCGGCGGCTTCGTCGTCGTCGTGCAGCTCGCCTTTCTTTCGGCCCGAAAACATGGTCCACCAGACGATCAGGATGAACACGAGCCCGGCCCCGAGGGCTTCAAGCAAAATCAAACCCATGAGAAATGGACTCCAGTGGCTGGTTGGGCTCGCGATCGTAGCAACGCTGGCCGGCTGCTCGATAGCGCCCCAGGCACCCAGTACGCCGGCTCGCCCCGCCGCCACGCCCCCGCGCGACCTCGGGCCGCTGACCGGCTCGCTCACGCACCCCAAGAGCCGGTGGGTGCCCGTCGGCTGGTCGGAACTGCCGGGCTTCGGTGACGACCCGCTGCATGAAGCCTGGATTGCGCTGCTCGCCAATTGCGCGCGCCCCAACGCCGCCTTTGCACCGCTGTGCCGCGAGGTGCGCCAGCTTGCCATCGCCACGCCCGAGGAGCAGCGCCAGTGGATGACAGACCGGCTCCAGCCCTACCGGGTCGAATCGCTCGCGGGTTCGAGCGAGGGCAAGCTCACCAGCTACTACGAACCGGTGTACGAGGCCTCGCGCGTCCCCACGGCCACGTTCAATGTTCCGATCTACCAGGCGCCCGACGGGCTGGTGCCGCGCCGCGCCTGGTATACCCGGCAAGAGATCGAAACCTTGCCTGAAGCCCAGGCCGCGCTGCGCGGCCGGGAGATTGCCTGGATGGCCGATCCCATCGATGCGCTGATGCTGCACATCCAGGGCTCCGGGCGGCTTCGCATCACCGAACCCAACGGCAGCCAGCGCATGGTGCGCGTGGCTTTCTCGGCCACCAACGAGCAGCCGTACAAGAGCGTGCAGCAGTGGCTGATCTCGCAAGGCGTGACCAAGGTCGGCAAATGGCCCGACGACACGAAAGCCTGGGCAGCCCAGAACCCGCAGCGCGTGTCGCAGCTCTTGTGGAGCAATCCGCGCTACGTGTTCTTCCGCGAAGAAACCATGAGCGAGGTCGATGCCGCCTTCGGCCCTCGCGGTGCGCAGGGCGTGCCGCTGACGGCGGGTCGCTCCATCGCGGTCGACCGCGAGAGCATTCCATATGGCACGCCGGTGTGGCTTGCGTCCAGCGGACCGGCGGCGCAATTGCAGAAGCTGGTGGTGGCGCAGGACACCGGCAGCGCCATCCTCGGCGCCGTGCGCGCCGACTACTTTGCCGGCACCGGCGCTGACGCCGGCCGGCTGGCTGCGAGCATGAACCAGCCGCTGCGGCTCTGGGCCCTCTGGCCAAGGCAGCTGCCGGCGCCCTGAAGTGCGCGAAGAATGGGGGCGAGCTAATTCTGACCAGAAGCTGAGCGTTTCATGCGGGTGTCATGCGAAGTACCTACCTTCGCGGGTTGATTTGTTCAACCCACGAAAGACATTGCGCATGACAGCAATCTCCCGCAGCGACGATCCTTCGATCGATCTCGACGACATCGGCACCAATCCGACGGCGAATCCGTCCTTTAACGACCTGATCGCGTCGCGCCTGAGCCGGCGCCAGCTGTTCGGCCTGGGCGTGGGCACCGCCAGCACGGCGCTGCTGCAGGCGTGCGGCGGTGGCGGCGGTGGAGGCGGTACCGCCTTCCCCGTGCTGCCCCCCGCACCGGCACCGGCACCGCCGGCTCCCCCGCCGCCCGCACCCGCGCCAGCGCCCGCGCCCCTCAAGCTCAACTTCAGTGCCGTGGCCAAGAGCCTGGACGATGTGGTGAGCGTGCCAGCCGGCTATACCGCCAGCGTGCTCTATCGCCTGGGCGACCCGATCGCGGCCGGTGTGCCGGCCTATGCCAACGACGGCACCGATGCGCCCGCCACCTACGACCGCCGCGCCGGCGACCATCACGACGGCATGACCTTCTTCGGCATGAACGCTTCGAACAAGTGGGACCCGGCGAGCGCCACGCGCGGCCTGCTCACGATGAACCACGAAGCCATCACGCCGCTGTTCCTGCACCCCGCCGGCCAGACCATCGTGGGCACCGGCAATGCAGCGGTCCGCACGGTTGCGGACGAAGTGCAACGCGAGTTCTACCTGCACGGCGTGAGCGTGGTCGAGGTTGGCAAGAGTGGCGCCAGCTGGAGCTACAAGCAGGATTCGAGCTTCAACCGCCGCATCCACACGCTGACCGAGATGAGCTTCTCGGGCCCCGCCGCCAGGACCGACTACCTGAAGACCAAGTATTCGACCGATGGCAGCAAGACACGCGGCACGGTCAACAACTGCGCCAACGGCACCACGCCGTGGGGCACCTATCTCACCTGCGAGGAAAACTGGGCCGGCTATTTCCGCCGTATTGCCGCAACCGACAACCCCAACCGCACCGCGAAGGAAATCGCCTCGTTCTCCCGCTACGGCGTGGCCAGCACTGGCCGCGAGCTGTGGGCCACCGTCACGCCCGACACGCCCGACAACATCTACGGCCGCTGGAACGCCCAAGTGGTCGGCGCCACCGCCATCGACGATTTCCGCAACGTGGCCAACACCTACGGCTGGGTGGTCGAGATCGATCCCTTCAACCCCGCCAGCACGCCCAAGAAGCGCACCGCGCTCGGTCGCTTCGGCCACGAAGGCGCCTGCCTCGGTCCGGTCGTGGTCGGCAAGCCGCTGGTCTGGTACATGGGCGACGACTCGCGCAACGAGTACATCTACAAGTTCGTCTCCACCAAGGCCTGGGACGCAGCCGACATCGGCGGCGGCACGGCAGCCGGCGACAAGTACATGGACGACGGCAAGCTTTACGTCGCGCGCTTCAATGCCGACGGCACGGGCAACTGGCTGGAGCTCTCGCTCGGCGTGAACGGCATCACCTCAGGCAATGCCGCCTACGCCTTTGCCGATGCGGCCGACGTGCTGATCAACACGCGCCTTGCGGCCGACGTTGCCGGCGCAACCAAGATGGACCGTCCCGAATGGACCGCCGTCAACCCGAAGACGGGCGACGTGTACGTGACGCTCACCAACACCAACGCAGCCTCGCGCCCCATCACCGCCACGGACGGCGCCAACCCGCGCTACTACAACGATCCCAAGGGGCCTGCGGCGACGCCGCAGCTGGGCAACCCGAACGGCCACGTGGTGCGCTTCGCGGACGACGGCGCCAACCCTGCCGCCCTCACCTTCAAGTGGGACGTGTACCTGTTCGGCGCGCGCTCCACGGCTTCGGCCGACATCAACGTGTCGCAGCTGAGCGCCGACAACGACTTCTCCAGCCCCGACGGCATGTGGTTCAGCCACGCCACCGCCGGCCTTCTCTGGCTGGAGACGGACGACGGCGCCTACACCGACGTGACCAACTGCATGCTGCTGGCCGCACTGCCGGGCCAACTGGGCGATGGCGGCGCGAAGACGATCACCAACATCGACGGCGCCACCACCCGCACGCAGGCCACCTTCGTCGGCAAGGCGCCCGGTGCCGAAGGCCTGCGCCGCTTCCTGGTCGGACCGAAGGACTGCGAGATCACCGGCATTGCCGAATCGGGCGACGGCCGCGCGCTGTTCGTCAACATCCAGCACCCGGGCGAGACCACGCCCGTTGCGAACATCGGCGATCCGACCAAGTTCGGCAGCCACTGGCCGCAGGGCGGCAGTGCACGTCCGCGCTCGGCCACGGTGGTCATCACCAAAGATGACGGCGGGCTGATCGGCCTCTAAGGAAAAGCGCCTGCGTGGGTCCTCCCGGCTTGCCCCGGGAGGACTCAGCGCGGCAGCGGCAGCGCCGTCTTGTACCTGACCTGCTTGAGCGCAAAGCTCGAGCGGATTTTCTCGATGCCCGGAATCGGCGTGAGCTGTTCCAGGATAAATTTTTCCAGCGCCGCCATGTCGGCCACCGCGATGCGGATCAGGTAGTCGCTGTCGCCCGTCATCAGGTAGCACTCCATCACCTCGTCGTGCTCGGCGATGCGCTGCTCGAAATAGGCGAGCGACTGCTTGCTTTGCGTCGTGAGGCTGATCGAGATGAACACGTTGAGCCCCAGCCCCAGCGCCTTGGCGCTCGCCAGCGCCACGTAGCGGTCGATCACGCCGTTCGCCTCGAGCATCTTCACGCGCGCAAGGCAGGGCGAAGGCGACAGGTGCACGCGGCGCGCCAGCTCCACGTTGGAGAGCGCGCCGTCGCGCTGCAGCTCGTCGAGGATGCGCAGGTCGATGGCGTCCAGTTGCATGAAATGCCGCAGATTTTGAGATTGCCGGAATTTTATGCTGCAAGGCACGCATGGGATTGCCTGTGCCGGTAGCTAATTTGCCGCGTGGCGGCCTAAAGTGCCGGCATGAACGCCCCGATTTCCACCGACCAGATGCGCGCGCTGCTGCTCGACACGCCGCTCTCGCACGATCCCGACCCCGCCGAGACCGCCGAGTGGCGCGATGCCTTCCTGGCACTGGCGCAAACGCACGGACCTCAGCGCGCCCGGCAGATGCTGGTGGAGCTTGCCCGGCTTGCACGCCAGCAACGCATCGGCTGGCAGCCCGAGCTCGCGACGCCCTACGTCAACACCATCGCGGTGCAAGACCAGCCGCCGTTCCCCGGCGACCTGGCGATCGAGGAGCGGCTGGCTTCACTGATGCGGTGGAATGCACTCGCGATGGTCGCAAAGGCCAACCAGGCGTACGGCGAACTCGGAGGCCACATCGCGAGCTATGCAAGCGCGGCCGATCTGTTCGAGACAGGCTTCAACCATTTCTTTCATGCACGCGGGGAAAATCATCGAGGCGACCTGGTGTTCTTCCAGCCGCACAGCGCGCCCGGCGTCTATGCGCGCGCCTACCTCGAAGGCCGCCTCGGCGAAGAAGACCTGAAGCACTACCGTCAGGAGCTGACCGCGCCCGCCTTCACCCAAGGCAGCGGCGCACGCGGCTTGAGCAGCTATCCGCATCCCTACCTGATGCCGGACTTCTGGCAGTTTCCGACCGGCTCAATGGGCATCGGCCCGATCAGCTCGATCTACCACGCGCGCTTCATGCGCTATCTCACGCACCGCAACCTGCTCGACTGCGACGGCCGCAAAGTGTGGGGCGTGTTCGGCGATGGCGAAATGGACGAGCCCGAGTCGATGAGCGCCCTGACGCTGGCCGCGCGCGAAAAGCTCGACAACCTCGTGTGGGTGGTCAACTGCAACCTGCAGCGCCTGGACGGTCCGGTGCGCGGCAACGGCCGCATCATCGACGAGCTCGAAAAACTGTTTGCCGGCGCAGGCTGGAATGTCATCAAGCTGGTCTGGGGCAGCGACTGGGACGGCCTTTTTGCGCGGGACGCGAGCGGCGCCCTGGCGCGCGCCTTTGCCAATACCGTCGACGGCCAGATGCAGACGTTCGCGGCCAAGGACGGCCGCTTCAACCGCGACAACTTCTTCGGCCAGAACTCCGAACTCGCCCGCCTGGCCGAAGGCATGACCGACGAGCAGATCGACCGCCTGAAGCGCGGCGGCCATGACCTGGTGAAGATCCACGCGGCCTACGCCGCCGCCGCTGCGCACAAGGGCCAGCCCACCGTGATCCTGGCCCACACCAAGAAGGGCTACGGCATGGGCAGCGCCGCGCAGGGCAAGATGACCACGCACTCGCACAAGAAGATGGGCGACGTCGACCTCATCGAGTTTCGCGACCGCTTCAACCTGCCGTTGACCGACGCACAGGCCATCGCGATGGACTTCTATCGACCGCCCGAAGACAGCGCCGAGATGCAGTACCTGCGCTCGCATCGCGAAGCGCTCGGCGGCGCCATGCCGCGCCGGGAGACTGCGTGCGACGTGGTGCCCAAGCCCGACATCGCGAGCTACGCCCAGTTCGCGACAGCGGCGGCCGGCAAGGAAATGAGCACCACCATGGCCTTCGTGCGCATGCTGGGCAACCTCATGAAGGACAAGGCCCTGGGCCCGCGCATCGTGCCCATCGTGGCCGACGAGGCGCGCACCTTCGGCATGGCCAACCTGTTCAAGCAGGTCGGCATCTATTCGAGCGTGGGCCAGCGCTATGCGCCCGAAGACATCGGCTCCGTGCTGAGCTACCGCGAAGCCACCGATGGCCAGATTCTTGAAGAAGGCATCAGCGAAGCCGGCGCCATCGCCAGCTGGACGGCCGCGGCCACCAGCTACAGCGTGCACGGTTTGGCGATGCTGCCCTTCTACATCTACTACTCGATGTTCGGCTTCCAGCGTGTGGGCGACGCCATCTGGGCCGCGGCCGACCAGCGTGCGCGCGGCTTCCTGCTGGGCGCCACCTCGGGCCGCACCACCCTCGGCGGCGAAGGCCTGCAGCACCAGGACGGCAGCAGCCATCTCGTGGCCGCGACCATTCCCAACTGCAAGGCCTACGACCCGGCCTATGCGGGCGAGATGGCGGTGATCGTCGATGCCGGCATCCGCGAGATGATGGTCGAACAGAAGGACGTGTTCTATTACGTCACGCTCATGAACGAGAACTACGCGCAGCCCGATGTGCCCGAGGGCGCGGAGGCGGACATCTTGCGCGGCTGCTATCGCTTCGGCGTGTATGGGCCCGATCCGGGCCAGGCCGCGAAGAAGGTCACGCTCATGGGCTCGGGCGCGATCCTGACCGAGGTCGTCAAGGCCGCGCAATTGCTGGCCGGCGAAGGCATCGAAGCCGAAGTGTTCAGCGTCACCAGCTGGAGCGAACTCGCGCGCGACGGGCAGGCTTGCGAGCAGCGCGCGATCGCGGGCGAGAAGGACGCCGGCGTGCCCTTCATCGCCCGGCAGCTTGGCGCGGGCAAGGGCCCCATCGTTGCAGCAACCGACTACGTGCGTGCCGTGCCGGAAAGCGTGCGCGCCTTCCTGCCGGAAGGCCGACGCTACCTTACGCTGGGCACCGACGGCTTCGGCCGTAGCGATACGCGTGCGGCGCTGCGGGCGTTCTTCGGGGTGGATGCGGCGAGCATTGCGCGGGCGGCGCGGCATGCCGCAAGTGCGCCCGAGAAAACGTACCCCTGAACGACGCGGGGCTGCCGCTATTCCTGCTTTGGAAAGTCCTTGCTCATCACGCGCCCGACGGTGGCGAACAACTGCTCGCGCAGTCCCTCGTAGGCGGCCTTGTTTTCCTTCAGCAGCGTGTCATAAGCAAAGTAGCTGGGCCCCGCCTGGTTCGAGATCACGGAGTTCCATGTCAGGGGTTGCAGGTTTTCGTCCCGCAGGGCGTACTCCACGTTGACGATGGGCCGAAAGTCGGATGTCAGGCTCGGAGCGCCGTAGCCCGCGGTAATTCGCAGCAGCATCACTTCATACCCCGGCGTAGCAGTGAAACCGACGAGTTCCATCTTCCGGGCGGCGCCCGTGGCCCGCTCGCTTGCCGTGAGCTTGACTTCCCGGCCCGTGGCGCGCATCGCGTCGGCCAGGCGCTCGGCGTATTCCTTGTGCAACACCAGCTCGCCGCTACTGTCCTGCACCGCCTGCTGGAATCGCGTGCTGCGGCTTTCGACCTGGTTGAGAGAGTTGTTGCGGCTGGCCGCGTCGATGCCGATCGATACCAGCACGCCCACCGGCCCGAACAGGCCGCCGAGCCCGACCGTCGGGGTCGCTCCGGTGTCCAGAACCACCAGTTCGGGCTTGGCGTTGTAGACAATCTCCAAGCGGGGATGCGACAGAGGTTCCGGTGCTTCGCTTTCAGTTTGCTTCGCTCGTCCGGCACACCCCATCAGCGCGGCTGCAATCACGCAGGCAAAGACTGCGCGTGTGTGTTTTCTCATTTTCAATGCTCCCTTGCCCACTTTTTCTAGCCCCTGATCGCTCTGCGTGACAGCAACCCACGCATCTGTGGTCTTGTATGGATCGCCGACACTCGTGCCGACAGATTGAATTGTCTGGTTGCATGTCGGCCAAGAGGGGCAAGATCTTGAGAGCCGCCCAAATTAAGGTGCGAAGTGTCAGATTTCTCACGCTGTGGTGGGCCGCCGTACAACAACTGCCCGCGGCGGGTAGTCCTTAAGTTTCAGAGATTCGCCGCACGTGCCTGCGTTAGAGTCGCAGCCCACCGCCGCCCCAGCTCATGACCGCACGTTTTCAATCCGTTGCCCCCACCATTCGCCTTGCCGACCAGGTGGCCGATGCATTGGCGGCCGAGGTGCGCAGCGGGCGCCTGTCGGAGGGCGATCGCCTGCCGACCGAGGCGGCGCTGGCCGAGCAGTTCGGCGTGAGCCGCACGGTGGTGCGCGAGGCGGTTTCGCGGCTCAAGTCGCTGGGGCTGCTCGATTCGCGGCAGGGCAGCGGCGTGTACGTGCGTGCCGCGGGCGTGGAGCCGCTGCGCTTCGAGATGCCGCACGTGGCCTCGCGCGAAGCGGTGATTCAGATGGTCGAATTGCGCCGCGCGCTCGAAGCCGAGGTGGCCGCGCTCGCCGCCGAGCGCCGCACGCCGGAAGACGTCACGCGCATCCGGGAGGCCATCGACGCTCTGCATGCCGCAGTGGCGGCCGGCGGCAACGGCGCGGACGAAGACGTGCGCTTTCACCGCGCCATTGCCGAGGCGGCGCGCAATCCGTTCCTGATCGGCACGCTGCAGTACCTGCGGCAGTTCCTGCATGGCGCCACGCGCGTCACGCGCGCCAACGAGGCGCGCCGGGCCGACTTTGCTCGCGAGGTGGCGCAGGAGCACGCGCAGATCGTGGATGCCATCGAAGGCGGCGATCCGCTGCGCGCCCGCGAGGCCGCCAAGTCCCACATGGACAACGCCATCCGCCGCATCGAGCAGGCCGATCCGGCTTTCTGGGAGCATGAAGGCGCTCAGTTGGCGCGGCCGCTGGTCGAAGGCTGGCCTGCGGTCAAATAGAGGAAGAGAGAAACGAGGTGTAGCTTTGCGGGTTTACCCGAATCGGGTGACTTGCAGCATATTTGTATGATGACCTGACAAATAGAGACGCGAAGGCTCGCGGGCGACTTGCGCGGGTCAGTTCTTCATCCACCGGATCTCCCAATGAATTCAACACTCCAGGCGCCTCTGGCCGCCCGAGCAGGCATGCAGGCTGACGCGGCGCTTGAAAAGCGCGCTTACGCCAAGGTGTTCTGGCGGCTCGTTCCGTTCCTGATGCTCTGCTATGTGGTCGCGTACCTCGACCGCGTGAACGTGGGTTTTGCCAAGCTCCAGATGGGACAGGACCTGGGCTTCAGCGAAACCGTCTTCGGCCTGGGCGCGGGCATCTTCTTTCTCGGCTACTTTTTGTTCGAGGTGCCGAGCAACCTGCTGCTCAACCGCGTGGGCGCACGCATCTGGATCGCGCGCATCATGATCACCTGGGGCGTGCTATCGGCGTGCTTCGTGTTCGTGGAAACGTCGACCAGCTTCTACATCCTGCGTTTCCTGCTCGGCGTGGCGGAAGCAGGCTTCTATCCGGGCGTGATCCTGTATCTGACTCAGTGGTATCCGGCCCACCGGCGCGCGCGCATCATCGCGGTCTTCATGTCGGCCATTCCGGTCGCGGGCATTTTCGGCAATCCGCTCTCCGGCTGGATCATGGACAGCTTCCATGGCGTCTCGTCGATGCAGGGCTGGCAGTGGATGTTCATCATCGAAGCCATTCCGGCGATCCTGGTGGGCATCATGGTGCTGCTTTACCTGGACAACGGCATCCAGCATGCCCGCTGGCTCGATCCCGACGAAAAGCGCCTGCTGCAGCGCGAGGTCGAGCGCGACCAGGCGCACGGCACCAAGGGCCCGCACTCGGTGGCCGCGGTATTCCGCGATGCGCGCGTGTGGTGGATGGCACTGATCTACTTCGCCTTCGTGATGGGCCAATACGCGCTGACCTTCTGGCTGCCGACGCTGGTCAAGGCGACGGGCGTGAAGGGCAACCTGCACATCGGCCTCCTGAGCGCGATTCCATTCATCTGCGCCATCGTTGCGATGAACCTCTTCGGCCGCAGCGCCGACCGCCGGCAGGAACGCCGCTGGCACCTGATCGTGCCGGCGCTCATGGGCGCCATCGGGTTCACCGTGGCCGCTTCCTACACGCAGAACACCATCGTGTCGCTCGCGTTCCTTTCGCTCGCCGCGGCCGGCGTGCTCACCTGCGCGCCGCTCTTCTGGTCGCTGCCCACCGCGTTTCTCTCGGGCACGGCGGCGGCGGCAGGTATTGCAGCCATCAATTCGGTGGGTAATCTGGCAGGGTTCGCGAGCCCCTATCTCATCGGCTACCTGAAGGACCTCACGGGCAGCACGCAGATAGGCATGTACGTGCTGGCCGGCGCGCTGGTGCTCGGAGCCATCGGCGTGTGGCTCACGCCCAAGCAACTCGTCAACCGCTGATCGAAAGAAACCTGACATGACTTCCAGCACCAACACACCCGTGGTCGGCGTCGTCGGCCTCGGCGCCATGGGCAACGGCATGGCGCAGTCGCTGCGCCGCGCAGGCCATGTGCCGCGCGTCTTCGACGTGCGCCCCGAAGCGGCGCAAGCCTTCGCGCGCGACGGCGGCGTAGCCTGCGACTCGCTGGCCGCGCTCGGCGCGCAAAGCGACATCGTGGTTTCCGTCGTCGTCAATGCGGCGCAGACCGAGTCGGTGCTGTTCGGCGACGGCACCACGCCAGGCTGCGCGGCATCGATGAAGCCCGGCAGCCTGTTCGTGATGTGCTCCACGGTGGACCCGAACTGGTCGATCGCGCTCGAGGCACGCCTCGCTGCGCAGGGCATCTTGTATCTCGACGCGCCGATTTCCGGCGGCGCCGCCAAGGCCGCCAGCGGTCAGATGACGATGATGACCGCCGGTACGCCCGCCGCCTACGAAAAGGCCGGCGCCGTGCTCGACGCCATGGCGGCCAAGGTTTATCGTCTCGGGGACCGCGCGGGCGCGGGAAGCAAGGTCAAGATCATCAACCAGCTGCTGGCCGGCGTGCACATTGCCGCCGCGGCAGAGGCCATGGCGCTCGGCCTGCGCGAGGGCGTGGATGCGGCCGCGTTGTACGAAGTGATCACACACAGCGCGGGCAACAGCTGGATGTTCGAGAACCGCATGGCGCACGTGCTGGCGGGCGACTACACGCCGCTCTCGGCCGTCGACATCTTCGTGAAGGACCTGGGACTGGTGCTCGACGTGGCGCGCGCCAGCAAGTTTCCTCTGCCGCTCTCGTCCACCGCGCACCAGATGTTCATGCAGGCGTCCACGGCCGGCTTTGCGCGCGAGGACGACAGCGCGGTGATCAAGATTTTTCCCGGCATCGAATTGCCGGCTGCCGACAAGAAAGCCTGAAGAAGAAGGAGACAAGCACCATGAATATTCTCATCACCGGAGGTTGCGGTTTCGTCGGCGCGCGGCTCGCGCGCACGCTGCTCGCAGGCGGTCCGCTGGCATTGGCCGGCGGCACGGCCGAGCCCGTTTCGCGCGTCACCCTGGCCGACCGCGCGCCGCCCCCCGCCGACCTGGCCGCCGATGGCCGCGTGCAGTTTGTGCAGGGCGATCTGTACGAGCAGGCCGCAAACGGCGCACTGCCGCTGGCCGACACCCACGCGGTGTTCCACCTTGCTGCCGCAGTCAGCGGCGAATGCGAAGCCGACTTCGACCTGGGCATGCGCAGCAATCTCGACACCACGCGCGCGCTGCTCGAAGCCTGCCGCCGCGCGGGCCATGCGCCGGTTTTCGTGTTCTCCAGCTCGGTCGCCGTGTTCGGCGATTCGCCGGAGCAGCGCCTGCCCGCGGTGATAGAAGACACCACGCTGCCGACGCCGCAGAACAGCTACGGCATCCAGAAGTTCATCGGCGAGCAGCTGGTGGCCGACTTCACACGCAAGGGCTTCGTGCAGGGCCGCAACGTGCGGCTCATGACAGTCTCGGTGCGGCCCGGCCGGCCCAATGGCGCGGCCTCCAGCTTCTTGAGCGGCATGCTGCGCGAGCCGCTGGCCGGCGAACGCGCGCGCTGCCCGGTGCCACCCGAAACCGCGGTTGCCTTGGCATCGCCCGGCAACACCGTCGCCGGCATCATCCGCGCGGCCACGGCGAGCGCCGCCGAGTGGGGCGCGCGCACCGCCGTCAACCTGCCCGCGTTGACAACCACCGTGCGCGAGATGGCGGAGGCGCTCGAGCGCATTGCAGGCAAAGAGGCAACGTCGCTGATCGACTGGGAGCCCGATGCGGCCATTGCCAAGATCGTGACCAGCTGGCCCAGCCGCATTCATGCGGCGCGCGCCGAGGCGCTGGGCCTGAAGGAGGACGCGAGCTTCGATGCCATCCTGCGCGGCTACGTGCGCGAGAACCCGGAGGCGGTCAAGCTGCCCGTGGCGAAGGACTGAACCATGGCGAAGCTATTGCTAGGCTGCATTGCCGACGATTTCACCGGCGCCACCGACCTTGCCAACAACCTCGTGCGCGCCGGCATGCGCGTGGTGCAGGCCATTGGCGTGCCCGCCACACCGCTCGATGCGAACGTCGATGCCGTGGTGGTCGCACTCAAGTCGCGCACCATCGCGCCGGCCGAAGCCATTGCGCAGTCGCTCGAGGCGCTGCGCTGGCTGCAGGCGCAAGGCGCGCAGCAGATCTACTTCAAGTATTGCTCCACCTTCGACAGCACGCCAGCGGGCAACATCGGCCCGGTGACCGAGGCGCTGATGGCGGCGCTGGGCTGCGATTTCACCATTGCCACCCCGGCCTTCCCCGACAACAAGCGCACCGTGTTCAAGGGCTACCTGTTTGCGGGCGACGTGCTGCTCAATGAGAGCGGCATGCAGAACCATCCGCTCACGCCGATGACCGACCCGAACCTGGTGCGGGTGATGCAGGCGCAGTGCCAACGCAAGGTGGGTCTCATCGACCATGCGGTGGTGGCGCGCGGCGCGGCGGCCATCTCGGAGCGAATCGAACAGCTGAAAAGCGAGGGCGTGTCGATCGCCATCGTCGATGCGGTGTCGAACGACGACCTGCTGCGCCTCGGCCCGGCGATCGCCAAGATGCCGCTGATCACGGCCGGTTCGGGCGTGGCCATCGGCTTGCCGGCCAACTTCGGTTTGGCGCCCTCGTCGCAGGCCAGTGCATTGCCTCCCGCGGCCGGATTGCGCGCCGTGGTTTCGGGCAGCTGCTCGCTCGCGACCAACCGGCAGGTGCTCGACTTCATCCAGCGCGGCGGCGCGGCGCTGGCCATCGATCCACTGCGCATTGCCGCGGGCGTCGACGTGGTGGCGGAGACCCTGGCCTGGGCTGCGCCGCTCGTCGGCAAGCAGCCGGTTCTGGTCTATTCCACCGCCGAGGCCGATGCCATCAAGTCGGTGCAGGGCAGGCTTGGCGTCGAGGAAGCCGGCGCCATGGTCGAGCGCACCATCGCCGCCATTGCGCGCGGCCTGGTCGAGTTGGGTGTGCGCCAGCTGGTGGTGGCGGGCGGCGAAACCTCCGGTGCTTGCGTGCAGGCGCTGGGTATCGCGCAGATGCAGATCGGTCCGCAGATCGACCCGGGCGTGCCGTGGTGCCATGCGCGCACCGATGTTGCGGAAGGCACGTCGGTGCACATCGCGCTCAAGTCTGGCAACTTTGGTGGGGACGACTTCTTCACCAAGGCATTTACAGTGCTGGCATGACTTGCTTGCTCACTGTCTGTTCAGGGCGCGCTCCCGCCGACGGGGTACCTTTCTCCGCGAACGTCCCCCGCCCTTCGGGCTCCTCCTTTATTTCGCTGCGCAAGGCACCCCGCCAGCGGGATCGTTGTTCAGAGCAGTGGTTGATCGAGCGGAACAACCGCAGCGCCCTGAACAGCGCAACAAACACAGCGCGCGTGAAACACTGACATGACAGAAACCCAAGCCCGAAAAGAAATCTGCCGAGTAGGTCGCAGCCTTTTCGAACGCGGCTACGTGCATGCGACGGCAGGCAACATCAGCGTACGGCTGGACGACGGTTTCCTCATCACGCCGACCGACGCCTGCCTCGGCTTCCTCGACCCCGCGCGCCTGGCCAAGCTCGACACGCAAGGCAACCAGACCGGCGGCGACCGCGCGAGCAAGACCATCGCGCTGCACACGCGTATCTACGCAGCCGCGCGCAGGTTCGATGCAGGTACGGCCTGTGTCATCCACACGCACAGCACGCACTGCGTTGCGCTCACGCTGAATGCACCGGGCGACGAATTGTTGCCCGCGCTCACGCCGTATTTCGTGATGAAGGTCGGCCACGTGCCGGTCATTCCTTACCGCCGTCCGGGCGCACCCGAAGCGGCCGAACTGGTGGCCCAGGCCATCGGGCGCCATGGTGCCGCCGGCACACCGATCCGCGCGGTGATGCTCGAACGCCTCGGCCCCAACGTCTGGCACGAGACCCCGGCCGCCGCCATGGCCGTGCTCGAGGAACTCGAAGAAACCGCCAAGCTCCATCTGCTCACCGGCCCCGCCAAAATCGAGCCGTTGAGCAACGAACAGATCGATGAACTGCGCCGCACATTCGGTGCGCGCTGGTAGCAAGAGTAAAAACACGCCATGCCCCAATTCGCCGCCAACCTCTCGATGCTCTATCCGGAGCTCGACTTTGTCGACCGTTTCGAAGCCGCCGCGAAAGACGGCTTCAAGGCCGTCGAGTATCTTTTTCCCTATGCCTACGAGAGCAATGCACTGGCGGCCCGCCTGAAGGACAACGGCCTGCAGCAGGTGCTCTTCAACGCGCCCCCGGGCAATTGGGAAGGCGGCGAGCGCGGCCTGGCGTGCCTGCCGGGTCGGGACGCCGAATTCCGCGAAGGCATCGCCAAGGCCATCGACTATGCGGTGGCACTCGACTGCCCGCGCATCCACGTCATGGCGGGCCTCGTGCCCGAAGGCCTGGAGCGCGAGGCGGTGCAACCGGTGTACGTCGACAACCTGCGCTGGGCCGCCGCCGAGGCGGCCAAGGCCGGCTGCGACGTGCTGATCGAGCCGATCAACACGCGCGACATCCCCCGCTTCTTCCTCAACCGGCAAGACCATGCGCACGAAATCGTCGACATGGTGGGCGCGCCCAACCTCAAGGTGCAGATGGACCTGTACCACTGCCAGATCGTCGAGGGCGACGTGGCGATGAAGATCCGCAAGTACCTGCCCACCGGCCGGGTGGGCCACATCCAGATTGCCGGTGTTCCCGAGCGCCACGAGCCCGACATCGGCGAGCAGAACTATCCCTACCTTTTCGACCTGATCGATGAGATGTCGGTTCAATGCGGTTGGCAGGGCTGGGTCGGCTGCGAGTACCGGCCCAAGCGCGGTTCGGAACCCGGCGGCACCTCGGCCGGGCTGGGCTGGTTGCGGGCACTGCAACAGCGCGCATGAAACTCGAGGCGCTGCGCATCCCCACGCGGCTGCGGGGCTTTGCCGCGGACGATGCGCAGCTCTTCGACGTCACGCTGGCTGGCGATCGCGTGCAGGCCATCGTGCCGAGCGCATTGCAGGCGCAGGCGCGCGGCACCCTCTTGAGCGCGCTGGTCGAGGCGCATGCGCACATTGACAAGAACTACACCGTCCAGGAAGTCGGCGCCGCCCAGGGCAACCTGTTCGCGGCCATCAAACGCATGGACAAGCATCGCGCGGGCTGGACCGGCGAATCGCTGCGCCCGCGCATGGAACGCGCGCTCGACGAGGCCTGGCAGTCGGGCACGCGCGCATTGCGCACGCACATCGACTGGGTGCAGGCCGAGCCGCCGGCCGCGCTGGCCGTGTTCGAGGCCTTGCGATATGAGTGGCGCGGACGAATCGAACTTCAGTTCGTCTCGCTCACCCCGCTGGATTTGTTCGCGGACCTCGCTTCCGGCGAGCGCATCGCGCGTGAGGTCAAACGCGCGGGCGGCACGCTGGGCGCCTTTGTCTATCGCAACGAGGGACTCGTGTACAAGCTCGGGCGCGTGTTCGACCTGGCGCAGGACCATAGGCTCTCGCTCGACTTTCACGTCGACGAAGGGCTCGATGCCGATGCGAGCGGCCTGCGCAGCATCGCGCAGCTGAAGCGTGCGCGCGAATTCCGGCAGCGCGTTGTGTGCGGCCACTGCTGCTCGCTGGCCATGCAGGACGACGCGGTAGCCAACGAGACGCTGGCGCTGTGTGCCGGTGCCGGCATCCACATCGTCGCGCTGCCGACCACCAACCTCTATCTCCAGGGCGCCTGGGACCGCACGCCGGTGCCGCGCGGCATCACGCGCATTCACGAGGCGGCGGCACGGGGCTTGCGTGTGAGCCTGGCAACCGACAATGTGCAGGACGCCTTCTACCCCTATGGCAGCTACGACCTTCTGGAGACCTTCGGCCTCGGCGTGCAGATGGCGCACCTCGCGCCCGCGGACGAGTGGCTCGACGCCATCACCGTCAGCCCCGCCAAGGCGCTGGGCCTGGCGTGGGACGGGCGCATTGCGCCGGGTTGCCCCGCCGACCTGGTGCTGCTTGCGGCCACCGGAGAACATGAACTCATCGGGCCGCGCGGGCGCCAGCGCACCGTGATCCGCGGCGGCCGAATCCTGGAGCAAACACTATGAGCATGGGCAAGCCAATGGCCAACTACGCCGCCGCCAAGCGCGTGGGCGATTTCGTCTTCATGAGCGGAGTGGTCGCGGTCGATCCGGCCACGCGCCGCGCGGTCGCCGGCTACGACGCCATTCCCGAAGAAGCCCGCACGGCCCTGCAGGCCGTGGGCTATGCCACGGGCCAGATGTCGGTCGACATCTTCGAGGCGCCCATCGTGGCGCAGAGCTGGTTCGTGCTTGAACGCATCCGCCAGATTGCGGCCGAGCATGGCGGCACCATGGAAGACGTGGTCAAGCTGGTGCAGTACTTCCGCCACCTGCCGCACTACGCGTTCTACAACCGCGTGCGCGGGCTGTTCTATCCCAGCGAGCCGCCGGTCAGCACGGTGGTCGAGGTGTCGCGCTTCTTGCCAGGCGATGAGGTGCTGGTGGAAGTGGAGGCCACCATGTACCTGCCGAAATAGGCACTCCCCCCGCGGCGTTCCGCAAAAATCCCGCCCTACTTGACCCCCGCGCCTTTCAACAGGAATTCGGTCACCTGCTCGATCAGGTAGCGCCGGTCCCTGTCGTCGCCCTCTTGCGCAACGTTGCGAAAGTACGCGGCCTGCGTGGCGTGGTCGGCATAGAACTGCGTCACCGCCCAGATGTGAAACAGCACCAGCATCGGATCGGCCTTGTCCATCAGGCCCTGGTTCATCCAGTTCTGGATCACGGCGGCGGCCTGGTCGGTGCGTGCCTTGCTCGTGTCCATCATGCCGCCCAGCACCGGCGCGCCGCGAATCATCTCGGCGGTGAAGATGCGCGAGCGCAAAGGGTGCTCGAACGAGAACACCATCTTGCGGCAGATCAGGTCGCCCAGCACCTTGCGCGGGCCGAAAGCTTCGTCGGCAAAGCCGAAGACCACGACCCAGTCGTCGAGGATGTCCTGCAGGATCTGCCGGTAGAGCGCTTCCTTGCTTTCGATGTAGTAGTGCAGCTGCGCTTTCGAAAGCCCGGCCTTGTCGGCGATCGCCTGCGTCGATGCACCCGCCAGCCCCTCGCTCGCGAACACCTCGATGGCGGCCCGGTTGATGGTGCCGAGCACCTGGGTGTATTTGCGCGAACGCCCGCGGGTGGCGGGCGCCTCGCCGTCGCTTTCTTCGATGGTCACAGCTGCAGCACCAGTTCCCGGCCTTTGGCGCGTGAACAGCACAGGGCGATTTTCGTGCGCCGCTCGCTGCCCGTGAGGCAGAAGTCCCGGTGTTCCGCGCCTTCGCCGTCGCCTTCGACCACGCAGGTGCCGCACAGGCCCTGCTGGCACGACACCGGAATGTCGATGCCGACTTCATGCAGCGCATCGACGGCGGTCTGGTCGGCGGCGACCGGCACGCTGATGCCGCGCCGCGCGAGCTTCAGCGTGAAGGGCAGTCCGGTCGTGGTGCTGGCGTCCGTCGGGGCGGCGAAGTATTCGGCGTGCAACGCGTCTTCCGGCCAGTGTGCGGCGGCGTCGCGCACGGCCTGCATGAAGCCACCGGGGCCGCAAACGTAGAGGTGGGTGCCCGGCGCGCGGTCGGCCAGCAGTGCGTGCAGATCGATGCGCTGCGAGGCGCCGCCGTGGTCGAGGTGCAGCCGCAGGTGCGGCGCCAGCGCCGGGTCGCGCAGCGCATCGGCGAAGGCCAGGTGTTCCTCGCTGCGTGCGAACACGCAGAGCCTGAAATGGTCGCCGCGCGACGCGAGTGCCTGCGCCATCGCCAGCAGCGGCGTCATGCCGATGCCGCCGGCCAGCAGCAAGTGGTGCTTCGCGTCTTCGCGCAGCGGAAAAGTGTTGCGCGGCGCGCTGATCGCCAGCAGGTCGCCTTCGCGCACGCGCTCATGCATCGACGCCGAGCCGCCGCGGCTCGCGGCTTCGCGCTTCACGCCGATCACGTACGAGGCGGCGTTGGCCGGCGCATTCGAAGACCATCGGGCCAGTGAATACTGGCGCGAAAAACCGCCCGGCATGTGCACGTCGATGTGCGCACCGGCCTCGTAACCCGGGAGCGCTCGGCCCCACGGATGCGCGAACTCGAAGGCGAGGATCTCCGGCGTCTCGCGCGAGATGCGTTGGACGCGGACCGTCAGCGTGCGTTCGAGGCTCATGGTGTGTGGTGTCTCCGTGGCTAGATGCGCTGCAGCTTGCGCGAAACGCGTTCGATGAAGTGGGTGCGGTCGCGTTCGGTCACGGCGTTCATGTCGTGCAGCTGCAGCCACGTCACCTTGCAGCGCCATGCGAAGAGCGCACGCAGCGCGCGCGTGAAGAGCCGCCGGCCCGGGTCGCCGATCATCATCACGAACCAGCGCGGCGAGCCGCCCGTGGTCACCACCGTCAGCCGCCGGATGTGCCGCATGCCCGACTTCGCGAGCTGCCCCTTGCGCTCGGCCGGCAGGAAGGCGACGCCCGGCAGCCATACCCGTTCAAGCCAACCCTTGAGCATGGACGGCGGGCCATGGAACCAGGTGGGATAGACGAACACGAGGTGCTCGGCCCACAGCAGCGCGTCGACATGCGGCTTCACGCGTTCGCGGATCAGTTCGGGGTTCTCGAGATAGGCGATGCGCTCTTCGCGCGTCAATGTGGGGTCGAAGCCCTCGGCATACAAGTCGATGGCCTTGACGGGGTGCCGCGGCTCGAGCGCTTCGAGGGCCGTGCGGTAGAGCGCGTGGTTGAAGCTGTCAGGATTCGGATGGCAGTGGACGACGAGCGTTTTCATGAAAGAGGGCCGCATTCGCCTGTCGGCGAGACGGGGTCAGAGCCCAAGAAGAAAAAGCCGCGCAGTGCCTTATGGCAACCCAGGCACCGGCATCTGACCCCGGCGCAAGCCCCGCGCGGCCCACGGGAAAACAGTGAAGAGGCTACTTGCCAGCGAGCTTCTTGCGAACGTCGAGGCCCACGCCCTTGTTCACGAACTGCGTGGTCACGACCTTGGAGAGATCGATCTCTCCGGGCTTGTACAAGCCGGCCTTCACCATCTTGTCGTAGAAATCCTTGACGCGCGCTTCCTCCATGGCGCCAATGCCCTTGGTGAGCGATTCGCCGCTGTCGACGATGCCCATCTTCTTCATCAGTTCGATGGAGCCGAGCGACGCGGCGACGGGGGAGTCGGGGTTGATCTTGGCGATCATCTCGTTGGCGGCCTTGTTGTCGCCATAGAGATAGTTGTTCCAGCCGATGATCGAGGCCTCGACGAATTTGCGCACGGTCTCGGGCTTGCTCTTGACGAGGTCGGCGCGCGTCTCGATGGTCGTCGAGTAGGTCGAGAAGCCGTTGTCGGCCAGCAGTTGCACCACAGGGTCGAAGCCAGCCTGCGCCTTGATCGAGAGCGGCTCCGAAATGGCGTAGCCCTGCTGGATGGACTTCTTGTCGGCCAGGAACGGGCCCACGTTGAAGGTGTAGGGCTTGAGCTGCGAATCCTTGAAGCCATGCTCAGACTTCATCCACTGCCAGAAGCTGAACTGGCCGTCCTTGCCGATGAATGCGACAGGCGCCTTGGCCATGTCCTTGAAAGTGTCGTAGCCCTGGCCCGGATGCGCGAACATGGCCTGCGGGTCCTTCTGGAAGAAGGCTGCCACCACCACCGTGGGCACGCCGTTCTTCACGTTGTCGAAGGACTGCAGCAGGTTGCCGGTCATCAGAAAATCGACCTTGCCGGCCGGCAGCATCGGCCGGTTGTTGACCATCGGCCCGCCTTGCTGAATGTCGACGTCCAGGCCATATTTCTTGTAGGTGCCGTCCACCAGCGCCTGGTAGAAGCCGCCGTGGCCGGCCTGTGCTTTCCAGTTGGTGGCAAACACCACTTTTTCCTGCGCCTGTGCGGCGAAGGTAGCGGCCGCAAGGGCGAGGGCTAGAGCAAGCGGACGGATGGTCAGAGCGGGAACGCGCATGGCAGTGGACTCCTGGGTTGAATACTGCGGGGGATTTTCATGTCAGCGGGCGTGTGATGGAACAAACTTTTGGAGGGCTGTTTGTTGGGGCTGTTTGTTGGGGCTGTTTATTCAGGGCGCGTGCAAAGGCCACCGGGTACTCCCCTCCGCGAATGTCCCCCGTCGGCGGGAGCGCACCGCGAACAGCAGCGTTCAGAACCATCAACGCGACAGATGAGAAAGCAAGGCGTCATCTCAACGCTCAACAGCCATGTCGGAAGTCCAGCCCCGCGTCTTGCCCGGGTTCATCAGCCCCATTGGATCGCTGCGCTTCTTGAACTCGATCTGCTGCGTGTCGATGGTCTTCATGCCGCCATCTTCGATGGTGACCACGTGCGGGTTGAAGATCTTGCAGCCGCCCTGCGACTCGATCTCGCGGATCACGTCGTATTGGTGGGCCTCGCCTTTCCAGCGCACCAGCAGGATGCCGAAGGTGCCGCATTCGCCGCCGGCGCGCGCGAAGTCCTGGTGCTGCAGCACGTCGTCGCCGAAGATCTGCAGATGTCGCTCCACCACCGCCGGGTCGAAGGGCTGGGCGTAGGCGACTTGCAGATAGGTCCAGCCGCGGTCGGCCTTGAGCGCCTGCAGCGTCGTGTGGTTGAACGCGCACTCATATGCGGGCGGCAGGCCTTCGGCGAGCAACTCGGCCTCCGTGCCCGCGACGGAGAGGGTGCCGCCATGCGCTGCGGTCAGCGCGCGGAACTCGGCCATCGAACCGGGCGAGACCATCGCGAACGCCGCATGCCGGTTCGGTGGAAAACGGTCGCGCATGGCCGTGTAGTACGGAGAGAAGCGCGCCTCCACCGTCGAGAGCAAAAAGATGTCGAGCGTGGGCGCCTGCGCCGCGACGGCGAAGGCCAGCGCGCCGCGGTAGGTCTCGAACAGCACCGTGCAGTGCACCCATTCGACGGCCGGGCTCAGGGCGACTTCGACGTCCAGGATCACACCGTTGGTGCCGTAGGCGTGGTGCACCTGCTGGATCTCGTCGCCATGCAGCTCGATGATGCGTGGCTCCCGCTCCGCGGTCACCACACGCGCATGCAGCAGGTTGCCGGGGTCGCGCAGGATGCCGTGGCGGAACGAGCCGATGCCGCCGAAGCCGCCCGCGATGAAGCCGCCGATGCTGGCCACATGCCAGGTCGAGGGCCACATGCGCAGCGCCTGGCCGGTCTCGCGCGCGGCAAGGTCGATGTCGTGCATGCGCGCACCGGCCTCCACGCGCATGCGGCCGTCCTGGATGTCGAGCACACGGCACATCTGCGTCACGTCGAGCACGATGCCGCCTTCGAGCGGCACGCACTGCCCGTAGTTGCCGGTGCCGCCCGCGCGCACCGTGAGCGGCAGCTTCCACTTCGCGGCTGTGGCCGCGACCTGGCGCACGTCGTCCTCGGTGCTGACCTTCACCACGAGGTCGGCCACGCGGCCGGCGAGCTGCGCCGTAAGGATGGGGCTGTACCAGTAGAAGTCTTTCGAAAGCTGCTTTCGTTGGCCCGGCGCGGTGATCACATTGAGGCCGCGCAGGTCTTGGCGCACGGCATCCCAATCGACAGCAGGCGCGACGGTCCTAGCGTTCACGGCGCATCTCGCTCTCGTGCCAGTGGCCTAAAACCAAGCGCGACAGGGCCGCGAACACGATGAAGATCACGATTCCGAGCAGGGACACCAGCAGCAGCGCCGCGAACATCATCGGAATCTCGGTGCGAAAGCTCGATTCGAGAATTCGCGAGGCGAGACCCGTCTCCTTGCCGGCGGTGCCGGCCGTGAACTCGGCCACCACCGCGCCGATCAGGCTCAGCCCGCCGGCGATCTTCAGGCCCGCCATGAAGTAGGGCAACGCGCTGGGCGCGAGCAGGTAGCGGAAGGTCTGCCACGGCGAGGCCTTGTAGAGCTGGAACAGGTCGCGCAGGTTGCTGTCCGCGCTTTTCAGCCCGATGACGGTGTTCGACAGGATCGGAAAGAACGCCACGATCCACGCGCACAGCAGCAGCGCCGCCGTGGTGCTCGAAACGTAGATGAGGATCAGCGGCGCGATCGCGATGATCGGCGTCACCTGGAGAATCACCGCGATCGGGAACAGGCCGATCTCCACCCACTTGAAGAGCGCGAACGCAATCGCCAGCAGCACGCCGCCGACGATGGCCGCGCCGAGCGCCAGCAGCGTGAGCTTCACCGTGAACCACAGCGCGCTGGAGAGCGAGCCCCAGTTGTCGAACAGCGTGCGCAGGATGAGCGACGGCGCGGGCAGGATGTAGTGCGGGATGTTGTTGGCGCGCACCATCCATTCCCACGCCAGCAGCAGCGCAATGACGATGCCGGCGGGCACCACGATGCGCAGCATCGATTCGCGCCGGCGCAGCCTGTCTTCATGCGCGCGCAACATCGCTTCGGAAGGCGCGACGTCCGCCGCATCCATCGGCACCTCGGCCGCCGCCGCTCGCTCAGTGATCGATGTCATGCAGCGCTCCATGCAGGGACCGCGACACCGCCGTGCAATGCGCGTTGTAGCGGCTCGAGGTGCGGAAGTCCTCGCCTCGCGGGTACGGCTCGTCGATGCGGATCTCGTCGATCACGCGGCCGGGTCGCGCGGCCATCACCACGATGCGGTTCGAGAGATACACCGACTCGTACACGCTGTGCGTGACGAACACCACCGAGAAGCGGTGCTCGCGCCAGATGGCCAGCAGGTCGTTGTTGAGCTTGATGCGCGTCATCTCGTCGAGCGCGGCAAAGGGCTCGTCCATCAGCAGCAGCCGCGGATGCGTGACCAGCGCGCGCGCAATCGACACCCGCATCTTCATGCCGCCCGAGAGCTCGCGCGGATACACGTTGGCGAAGCGCGAGAGGCCCACCATCTCGAGCACCTGCCGCACCACGGGCTCGGCCGCGTCGCGGCTCTGGCCCGCCAGCTTGAGCGGCAGCCACACGTTGTCGAACACCTTGGCCCAGGGCATGAGTGTGGGCTCCTGGAACACGAAGCCCAGGTCGCGGTCGCTCTGCGTCTTGCCCGTGTTGGCGCCGGACCACTGCATCTCGCCCGAACTGAGCCGCGTGAGCCCGGCGATGAGCCTGAGCGCGGTGCTTTTGCCGCAGCCGGAAGGGCCGAGGAAACTGATGAAGTCGTGCTCGCCGATGTCGAGCGTCATGCCCTGCAATGCGAGCGTGCCGTTGGCAAAGCGCTTGCTGACGTGGCGCAGGCTGACCAGCGGGGGGATGGTGGCGGCGCTCATTTCCACGCGGGCTCGTTGGCAAGGCGCGAGAGCGGAAAGCGGTCGATCTCTTGCAGCAGGTCGACGAAACGGCGGCCCACGTGGTCGAGCACCGCGGCGCCCTTCTCGGCCGTGGCGCGCGTGGCGTCGCCCGCCGCGCCCGCGGGGTTGATGTCGTGCATCTGCCATCCGAGCTTGCCGCTGGGCGTGATCGAGAGAAACTTGTTTTCGGCGGCCAGCTGCTCGGTCATCGAGCTGAAGTTCTGGAACCGGTCGCGGCGCACGTGGTCGGGCGTGAGGTGCAGCATCACCGAGCTTTCGAGGTCGCCCGCGTGAATGCCGTGCCTGCCCTCATGCGCGGTGAACAGGCCTTCGGGCAGGCCCAGCGTGTACCAGTTGGCGGCCACGACCATCATGCCGTGCTCTTCGCGCAGGTCGCGCGCCACGATGTCCATCACGCTCATCTGGCCGCCGTGGCTGTTGTAGAGCACCAGCTTGCGGACGCCCGCCTTGGCGACGCTGGCGCCGATGTCCTTCCACAGCGAGATCAGCGTGGCGGCCGAGACGGTGAGCGTGCCGGGATAGCGCGAATGCTCGTTGCTCTTGCCGTAGGCCACTGTCGGCAAAAAAAGCACCGGCAGGTCGTCCGGCAAGTGCGGGAGCGTGGCGCGCACCATGCCGTCGATGGTGGCGGTGTCGGTGGACATCGGCAGATGCGGCCCATGCTGCTCGGTGGCGCCCACTGGCAGCACGGCGATGAGCCGTTCGCGGTCGAGACGGGAGAACTCTTCGCTGGTCAGGTCGGACCAGAAGCGGCTGCGCAAGGGGACCGGATTCATCGTGGCGTACCTCGTGTGGCGGGCGGCAAGGGCGGGATGATGGTCTAAATTATCCAATCGGTCAAAAAAGGGTGCGTCGGTAGTTACCCACAGCCAGGAAGCACTCGGTATTCAAACCAATGCGCGCGGTCGGTTTCAGCGCTTCACGACGTAGCGCGTCACCACCGGCGGCGATTCGCCGACGTGGAACGCCAGGCGCCGCTCGCGCAATGCCATGTCGGCGGCGGTGGCCCGGTTGAAGCGGCGCAGGTGGTCGGTCCAGCTTTCGTCCACGATCTCCTCCACGTAGCGGCCCGGCTCCGAGATGTCATGGAGCAGCTCCCAGCCGACGGCGCCTTGTCCGAGGCGCGCGCGGCGCGTCTGGTGCATCACGAGGTGGAAGGCGGCCGCCCGCGCGGGGTCGATCATGTACTCGATGGTAATGACCACGCGGCCGTTTTCTTCCGGTGTTTCGGCCGGCGGGCCTGCCGCCCAGCCGGCGCGCGCGGGGCTCATGTCGGCTTCTTCGCCCGAGACGTCTGTCACCCAGCGCAGCGCCGCGAGCATCAGCAGGGTGCCGCTCGCCGCGGCGATCTCGAGGCTGGAACGCAGGTTCGAGACGGTGGCCACCTGACCCCAGAGCGCCGCACCGATCGCGCTCGCACCCATGATCGCCATCTGGTAGGTCGACATGCCGCGCGCGCGCACCCAGTCGGGCAGCGCGAGCTGGGCCGACACCGAGAGCGAGTTGGCCACCGTGATCCAGGCCATGCCGCCGAAGAACATGGCGGGCACCGCGACCCAGGCGTTGGGCGCGAAGGCCATCACGCCGGTGGCAAGCGATTGCAGCACGGTGCCGCGCAGCACCAGCTGGTCGCGTCCCAGCGCCTGGCGCAGCCGCGGCAGGAACAGCACCGCGACGATCGCGCCCGAACCCATGGCCGCCAGCAGCAGCGTGAAGGTGCCGGCGCCGCCGCCCTCGAGGTTGCGCGCCAGCAGGGGCAGCAGCGCCAGCAGGGCCGTGGAGTGGAAGAAGAAGATCGTGATGCGCGAGAGCACCGCGCGCATGCGCTGCGACTGCCAGACGAACTGCACGCCCACGCGCATTGCGCTGATGAGCTTCTCGCGGCCCAGCGGATTGGGCGTGTGCTCGCGCCGCCAGCGCAGCACCACGAAGCCCGAGGCGACCGACAGCACGGCATTGAGCGCAAACACCCAGACGCTGCCCGCGCTGGCGATCAGCATGCCGGCCGTGAGCGGGCCGATGATGCGCGAGGCGTTCATCGCAATGCCGTTCAGGCCGAGCGCGGCCGGCAGCTGCGGCCGCGGCACCAGCTCGGGCACGATGGCCGAGAACACCGGCCAGCGCAGCGCCAGGCCGATGCCGTTGGCGAAGGTGAGCGCGAGCAGGAGCGGCGCGGTCATCATCTCCAGCGCAATGGCCGCGCACAGCACGATGGCCGTGCCCGCGAGCCAGAACTGCGTGGCCACCAGCCAGCGCCGGCGGTCCAGGATGTCGGCCAGCGCCCCGCTGGGCAGGCCCAGCAGGAACACCGGCAAGGTGGAGGCCGACTGCACCAGCGCCACCCAGATGGGCGAGGTGGTCAGCGAGGTCATCATCCACGCCGCCGCCACATCGTTCATCCACATGCAGATGTTGGCGATGAGCCAGGTGCTCCACAGCATGCGGAACACGGGCAGCTTGAGCGGCACGAGCGCCGCGAACTTCGGCGGCTGCGGCCGGGCAGGGGGAACGGGGGTCTCTTCGGGCGATATCGGTGGCATGTGGCCTCGATTGTGCCGATGCTGCCGGCGCCGGCCGGAAAACCCCGCCCGCCCCCCGACGGGGGCTATCCCCGGTCGCTGCGTGCCAGGCGGTGCTCCAGGCGCCGCAGCATCGTGGTGAGCACGAGCGTCATCGCCCAGTACACCACCGAGATCGCGAGATACGGTTCCCAGTAGCGCGCATAGGCGCCTGCCACCGTGCGCGCCGCATAGGCGAGTTCGGCCAGCCCGATGGCCGAGACCAGCGAGGTGTCCTTCAGCAGTGCGATCGCGTTGTTGCCCAGCGGCGGCAGCATGCGGCGGAAGGCCTGCGGCAGCACCACGTAGCGCATCACCTGCAGGGGCGTGAAGCCGATCGACCTACCGGCATCGAACTGCCCGCGCGAGATCGACTGGATGCCGGCACGGAACACCTCGGAGATGTAGGCCGCCGAGTTGAGCGTGAGCGCCACCACGCCGGAGATCAGGGCGCCGTGCTCCTGCTTGAGCTCGCGTGCCAGATCGCCGCTGATCAGCAGGCCGGTTGCCGGGTGAATGAACACCGGCATCACGGCGAAGTGGATGAGCAGGATCTGCACGAAGAGCGGCGTGCCCCGGAAGAAGCTCACGTACACCGTGGCTGGCCAACGCAGGAAGAAGCGCGCGATCCAGGTCCACGGCGCATGGCGCGGATGCGCCAGCCGCGCCAGCGCAAGGCACAGGCCCCAGCTGGAACCCAGCAGCACGCACACCACCGTCATGCGCAGCGTCATCCACGCGCCCTGCCAGAACAGGTCCTTGTACTCGACCAGGATGTCCCAGCGGAACCATCCGAACAGCAGAACGGGTTGTTCCATCTAGCGCTCGCTCTGGCTGGAGGCGGGCGCGCTCATCGGGCGTTCGGGTCCTTGGCGAACCACTTCTTGTAGATGGCGGCATAGCTGCCGTCAGCGCGGATCGCGGCCAGGCCGGCCGTGAGCTTGTCGAGCAGCGCCTTGTCGCCCTTCTTCACGACGATGCCGAAGCCTTCCTCGGGAAAGGACTTGTCATCGAGCGTCTTGAGCTCGGGGTTCTGCGCCACCCGGTAGGCGATCACGCCGTTGTCGCCCATCGCGGCATCGACGCCGCCGCCGGCCAGCTCGGAAATGATGAGCGGCGTGCTCTCGAAGCGGCGGATGTTGGGGTTGGTCTTGCCGAACTCGCGCGAGGCGATGTCATCGGCGGTGGAGGCGCTCACCACGGCAATCTTCTTGCCATTGAGGTCCTTCAGCGAGGCGACCGTGCTGTTCTTGGGCAATGCGATCAGCTGGCGCGCCGCAAAGTAGGGTGGCGTGAAGTCGTAGCTCTGCTTGCGCTTCTCGTTGATGGTGACGCCCGAGATCACGAGGTCGACGTCGCCGTTGTTGAGCGCGCCGAAGATGCCGGTGAAGGGCGTGTTCACGACCTTGATCTTCAGGCCTTGCTGCTTGGCGATGGCATTGATGATGTCGATGTCGAAGCCGACGATCTGCTTGTCCTTGTTCTCGAACGCGAAGGGCGCGTAGGTCGCGCTCGAGGCCACCGTGAGTTCGCGGTTCTGGGCTTGGGCGCCGAAGGCGAGCGTGGCGGCGGCAAGGCCGAGCGCCAGGGCGCGGCGGATGGTGTTCATGGGGCTTGTTCCTCTTGTGGCGCCGGGTGGCGGTGTTTGTGCGGTGGGCGGGAATTCTAGGTTGCAGCTAGCGTGCCAGGTGCCCGAGCGGCAGCGCGCTGCTGGCCTTCACTTCGCCCAGCGAAAAGCTGGTGTGCAGGTCTTTCACGTTCGGCAGGTTCATGAGGTGCCGGCGCGCGAAGGCCGAGAAGCTGTCCAGGTCCTGCGCCACCACCTGAAGCTCGAAGGTGCCGGTGCCGCTGATGTAGTGGCAGGCCACCACCTCGGGCAGTTTGCGGATCGCCTCCTCCAGTTTCAGGGTGGCGTCGTTGGTGACGCGTTCGGTGTCCACACGCACGAAGGCGAGCACGCCCAGCCCGATTTTGTGGCGATCGATCTCGGCGTGGTAGCCCTTGATGAAGCCGGCCTCTTCCAGTGCGCGCACCCGGCGCCAGCAGGGTGCGGCCGAGAGCCCCACGCGCTGCGCAAGCTCGGCGTTGGTGAGGCGGCCGTCGGCCTGCAGTTCTTGCAGGATTGCAAGGTCGAACTTGTCTATGCTTTCCATAACCGGGTATCTTAAGCAAGATTCTTTCTGAAAGACGGTTTTTGGAGGCAAAGAACGCAAACACCTGTCGCGCACCCCGGCATACACTTTGCGTAATCATGGGCTCGCGCCCTATCGGGCAAAGACCCATACCCCATCAGCCAGGCCCACCAGGCCCTGCCAAACGGAGACAGACCACATGAACGCACCGCTGCCCGAGCACATTCGCAAGGCGCTGGAAACCGTCACGCTCGACGACAAATACAGCCTCGATTACGGCCGTGCCTTCATGAGCGGCGTCCAGGCGCTGGTCAAGCTACCGATGCTGCAGCGGCTGCGCGACAAGCAGGCCGGCAAGAACACGGCAGGCTTCATCAGCGGCTACCGCGGCTCTCCGCTCGGCGGCTACGACCAGGCGCTGTGGAAGGCCAGCAAGTTCCTGAAGGAACAGAACATCGTCTTTCAGCCGGGCGTGAACGAAGAGCTCGCCGCCACGGCGCTATGGGGCACGCAGCAACTGGGCTTCTCGCCTGCGGGCACCAACAAGTTCGACGGCGTCTTCGGCATCTGGTATGGCAAGGGCCCGGGCGTGGACCGCTGCTCCGACGTCTTCAAGCACGCCAACATGGCGGGCACCACCGAATGGGGCGGCGTGATCGCGGTGGCGGGCGACGACCACATTTCCAAGAGCAGCACGGCCGCGCACCAGAGCGACCACATCTTCAAGGCCTGCGGCACGCCGGTGTTCTTTCCGACCAACGTGCAGGAAATTCTCGATCTGGGCATCCACGCCTTTGCCTTGAGCCGCTTCTCGGGCGTCTGGTCGGGCATGAAGACGATCCAGGAGATCGTCGAGTCGAGCGCCACGGCCATGATCGATCCCGATCGCGTCGAGATCGTCATTCCCACCGATTTCCAGATGCCGCCCGGCGGCCTGCACATCCGCTGGCCCGACCACGCGCTCGACCAGGAAGCGCGGCTCATGCACTACAAGTGGTATGCCGCCCTTGCCTACATCCGCGCCAACCGGCTGAACCACAACGTGATCGAAGGCCCGAACGATCGCTTCGGCATCATGGCCAGCGGCAAGGCCTACAACGACACGCGCCAGGCCCTGATCGACCTGGGCCTGGACGACGCCACCTGCCGCCAGCTCGGCATCCGGCTGCACAAGGTGGGCGTGGTATGGCCGCTGGAGGCGCAGCTCACGCGCGACTTTGCGACCGGCCTGCAGGAGATCCTGGTGGTGGAAGAAAAGCGCCAGGTCATCGAATACCAGCTGAAGGAAGAGCTCTACAACTGGCGCGCCGACGTGCGCCCCACCGTGCTCGGCAAGTTCAACGAGCTCGACGGCGATTTCTCCGGCGGCGAATGGGCCATGCCCAACCCCACGGCCAACACGCTGCTGCGTGCGAATGCCGACCTGAACCCCGCGCTCATCGCCAAGGCCATTGCGCAGCGCCTGCGCAAGCTCGGCATCCTGGACCAGGCCGGCGCCGACATGCATGCGCGCATCGATGCGCAGATCGCCATCCTGGAAGCCAAGGAGCGCTCGATGGAAGTGCTCAAGGTGGGCGGCGTGCAGGGCGCCGACCGCCAGCCGTGGTTCTGCTCGGGCTGCCCGCACAACACCAGCACCGTGGTGCCGGAGGGCTCGCGCGCGATGGGCGGCATCGGCTGCCACTTCATGGCGACCTGGATGGACCGCTCGACCATCGGCTTCACGCAGATGGGCGGCGAGGGTGTGCCGTGGGTGGGGCAGCAGCCCTTCACCACCGACCAGCACATCTTTGCGAACCTGGGCGACGGCACGTACTTTCACAGCGGCCTGCTCGCCATTCGCCAGAGCATTGCCGCGGGCGTGAACATCACTTACAAGATTCTCTACAACGACGCCGTGGCCATGACCGGCGGCCAGCAGGTCGGCGAGCGGCCCGAGGGCCATTCGGTGCTGCAGATTGCCGAGAGCCTGCATGCCGAAGGCGCCAAGAAGGTCGTCATCGTGACCGACGAGCCTGAGAAGTACGAGGGCGTGAACATCCCCGGCGACCATGTGGCCGTGAAGCATCGCGACCTGCTCGACGAGATCCAGCGCGAATTCCGCGAGATCGCCGGCACCACGGCCATCATCTACGACCAGACCTGCGCCACCGAGAAGCGCCGCCGCCGCAAGCGGGGCACGGCCGTCGATCCGGCCAAGCGCGTGGTCATCAACGACCTGGTGTGCGAAGGCTGCGGCGACTGCAGCGTGAAGAGCAACTGCCTGTCGGTCGAGCCGCTCGAAACCGAATTCGGCCGCAAGCGCACCATCAACCAGAGCAGCTGCAACAAGGACATGAGCTGCCTGAAGGGCTTCTGCCCCAGCTTCGTCACGGTCGAAGGCGGGCAGCTCAAGAAAAAGTCCAGGAACAAGGCCGATTCGCCGCTCGAGCTCGGCCCGCTGCCGGAACCGGCCGTGCCGGTGCTGGCGCAAGACCAGGTCTGGGGCATCGTGGTGGCCGGTGTCGGCGGCACGGGCGTCATCACCATCGGCCAGCTGCTGGGCATGGCGGCGCACATCGAGGGCAAGGGCATCGTCACGCAGGACGCCGCCGGCCTGGCGCAAAAGGGCGGCGCCACCTGGAGCCACGCGCTCATCGGCGCCTCGCAGGACGCGATCCGCACCACCCGTGTGGGCACCGCTGCGGCCGACCTGATCCTGGCCGCCGATCCGTTGGTGGCGGTCAATGCCGAAACCCTGGCGCGCATGCGCGAAGGGCGCACCCACGTGGCGCTCAATACGCACAGCACGCCGACCGCAGCCTTCGTGCGCAACGCCAACTGGGTGAATCCGCAGGACGACTGCGCAAACCAGATCGCGCGCGCCGTGGGGGCCGATGCGCTCGGCACCTTCGATGCGGATGCCGCCGCCACCACGCTGATGGGCGACAGCCTCTACGCCAATCCGATGCTGCTGGGTTTTGCCTGGCAAAAGGGCTGGATCCCACTGGCGCTGGAATCGCTGATGCGCGCCATCGAGCTCAATGCCGTGGCCATCGACAACAACAAGGCCGCTTTCGCATGGGGCCGCCAGGCGGCCGCGAATCCGGACGCGCTGCAAAAGCGCGTGCGCCCGGGGCAGGTGGTCGAATTCAAGAAGCGCGAGACCGTCGACAGCCTGGTGGCACGGCGCGCCGAATTCCTCACGGGCTACCAGAACGCGGCTTATGCCGACGAATACCGGCAGTTCGTGGGCAAGGTGCGGCAAGCCGAATCGGCGCTCGGCAAGACCGCGCTCGCCGAAACGGTGGCCCGCTACCTGTTCAAGCTCATGGCCTACAAGGACGAATACGAGGTGGCGCGGCTGCACACCGACCGCACCTTCCTCGACCGGGTCGAAGGCATGTTCGAAGGCCAGATGGGCAAGGACTTCAAGCTCAACTACCACCTCGCGCCGCCGATCATCGCGAAGAAGAACGCCAAGGGCGAGCTGCAGAAGCAGAAGTTCGGTCCCTGGATGCTCACCGGCTTCAGGCTCCTGGCCCGGTTCAAGGGCCTGCGCGGCACGGCGTTGGACGTCTTCGGGCGCACCGAAGAACGCAAGACCGAGCGCGCGCTGATCGGCGAGTACCGGGAGGCCATCGAGGAGGTGATTTCCGGGCTCAACGCCGAGAACCACGCCCTCGCGCTGGAGATTGCGAGCCTGCCCGAGCAGATCCGCGGCTACGGCCACGTGAAGGACCGCAACCTGGCGGCCGCCCGCACCCGTTGGAACGACCTGCTCGCCAAGTGGCGCAGCCCGCAAGCGGCGCAACGCTCGGCCGCCTGAGTTTCGCGGCCTAGCTGTGAAGCGTCAAGAGGTTGTTTCTTGACGAGTTGATTCTGGAGATGGGCGCGACGCCGCCGATGCCGCTGTGCGGGCGATGCCAGTTGTAGTGGTGCTGCCAGCTTGCCAGGGCATCGGTTCGATGGGCTGAGTTCTGGTAGGTCCAGCCGTAGGCCCACTCTCGCAGCGCGGACTGGATGAACCTCTCGGCCTTGCCATTGGTCTGCGGCCGGTAGGGGCGCGTGAAGCTGTGCTTGATGCCCAGTTCCGTGCAGGTTGCCCTGAACTCGCGCGAGCGAAACGCTGGGCCGTTGTCCGTGAGCAACCGCTTGACGATGATGCCCAGGCGGGCGTAGTAGGCCACCGCATTACGCAGGAACAGGACCGCCTGCGCTTGCTTCTCGTCTGGGTGCATGGCGGTAAATGCCAGCCTGG
>Ga0102594_1000172_pt1 | contig 94109 bp, 84 predicted proteins | sample AraplaCol_mLB_r2_2_FD_76863 | JGI IMG/M metagenome (GOLD analysis project Ga0102594, IMG submission 76863) | Arabidopsis root microbial communities from North Carolina, USA - plate scrape MF_Col_mLB_r2 (SPADES assembly) (version 2) | ecosystem: Host-associated > Plants > Roots > Endosphere...
CAGGCGGGTCGCATGGCCCAGGCCGTTGACCGGAGGATTGTTCAAGGTGATCACGGCCACGTCGCCGTGGACTTTGTATTCAGCGGTCATGCTGCGTTCCTTTGGATGGGAAGAAAAAGAGGGGGACGAATCTTGATGCGGCGAGCTCTTGATGGGCCCGTCACGATACGCGCCGACACAAAAAAGCACGATTGTTCGTTTTCAAATGATTCTAGAGGTTGGCTGCGCGGCGGCTGAGTCACGATTGGGACAACGGCGGACTGCCCAGCTCGGTCGCTGTCTGGACATTCCGCCCGCACAAGCCGGACCTTTCACCGGCGGGCGAAGCTCCCAGCCTTCTGCATCGCGGACGCGTCGGGGATGAATGCCGCAATCGACGAGGCGATGAGCCGGTAGATTGATGCCCTGGCGCAAACGAGGATCGCCTGCCCATCGGATTCGCCAAGTACTTCAGGGAGAACTCGTAGTGAAAAGTTTCTTGGGCATACGCACGGCCCTGGTTGGAGCATGCATCGCATCACTGATCGGCTTGTTCGTCGGGCAAAGCATGGCGACGGCTGAGCCCATCCCGTCCCATCCAACTGCCAGGGTCGCGGAGCGCACACAGTCCGCTCCCACCGCGCCGCCCCCTGTTCCACCCAAGGTCGCGTGGCCCGACAACGGCATCGCCCAACGCAGGCTTGAGGGGGGCTTCAACTACAACATGTTCGTGGAGAACGACAACGGCACCTGGCGGGCGTGGGTGCAGTCGGATATGAACGACCCCGAAAGGAAGAGTTGGGCCAAGGCAAAGGCTCTGGATTTCTTCAGTGGCAAGGAGCAGATGGTGAGGGCGAGCGTCGACGACCTGAGCTTTCAGCAAACGCCAGGATTCGTGGATTCAAAGGGGAAATATCACGGCCCCGAAGATCGGAGATTCTCATTCAACAACAGAGGGGAACTCATTGGTCTGCATGACGGTGAACAACTGCGGCAGGGCGAGTCCCTATCCCTTCACGGCGAACGTTGCTCGGCTAGTTTTATCGGGGTTCGGGGGGGATTGTCCCGGGGATGGACGTTCTATTCCTCCTGGACAAAGATTCCGCTGATCTACGAAAGAGCCTTGGGCAGCCTTTGCCCTGAAAGCCAGTTCGAAAGCGGCTTCGACTCGACGCTCGATCTGGGGGACGGCACCTTCCTCGCGACCATGGGCTGCTGGGTCTTTCGACTTCGCAAGGCAGATCTTTCACCCGCAGGAGAAGCGCCAGCGCTTCGCATCGTGGACGAAGCGGCTATGAAGGCTGCCATCGACAAAGCCAAAGGCCAGCACATAGAAGATGCGACTGCATATCTTGTGCAAGCGTTGGGTTTGGAACTGGACGACGCCAATACCTGCATCACGCGCTGATTGCCGTCTCTAGGACCTGTCAATATTTCAGGGAGAACTCAACATGTCCAACTTGACCGATGCCGAACTGCGCGCCCTCGCCTACTATGCGATTGGCGTGACCTCGGAAGGAAAAGACGTTGCCTACAAGCTGAGCTTTTGCGGTAACGCCACCACGGGGCCGAATGGCGACACGCAACTCCGGCCGATTGGCAACAGCGGGTACTCGATAGGAGAAATGCAGACTGACCTTGGCGCGCGTTCGGACAAAGCTCATGAACTCGTCAAGAGTTTTCAGGCTTGGGCTCAAGTGGAGCATCCGGATTGGGTGTTGTCCGAGTTCCAGGCTTCACAAGCCGGAATCGGACTGGGAAGGGACGGCCGACACATCCGGGACCCGGACTATGACGCTCACAATCAAGACTACAGGAGAACCCACCCAGGCCGCGACATTCCGAGCAGCCAGTTGCCAACCGCCGGCTCGGACATCGACCCGATCTTGAAGGAGCGCTTGAACAAATACCTCGCCTCCGAAGCGGGCAAGTCATTCGTGCATGCACTGGACGTCAAGCAGGTGGAGATCTTGTTCGAACGCGTAGCTGTGCCGTTGCAAAAGACTGCCATATACCAGCAGTCCTCCCCCGAAGATCAAGCCAAGCTCTTCGGGATAGTGGCCAAGGCGTACAACCAGGGACCAGCTTACGCCAAGCGGATTCTTAGCGACCTTAAAGCCGATCGGATTGACAGCTTGGCCGACGTCGACAAGCGCATCCTCGCCTTCCCCGACTTCATGCGCACCGGTCGCGAGCACGCACTGGATGGCGTGGCCGTCTTCAACGCGCTGCGCAGCGCCAGCGCCAACAACTCGATGCACGCACCCTGGCAAGCCGTGATCGCAAACCCCTTGGTCGATCCGACTCAGGTGCGCAACGACCCCACCCAGCCCCATCTGGGCAAGCATTACGACACGGTCAAGGGCCTGTTCGTGCAGCCCAAAGAGGGCGCCGCATTCGTCCTTGCGCTAGAGCAAGGTGGCATCCAAAAGGTCGGAAAGCCGGCCACGGCTCACTCACGCGGCTTCCATGTCGCCGGCAAGGATTTCGTCCATTGGGACCGCAGCGGCGAAGGCCGTGCATTCGTCGGTGGGCAATGGTCAGAGTTCTCGCGCAGCGATCTCACGCGGGTCGAGCACAAGGACAAGTCCTACGACTTGAACATCACTCAGGGTCACCAGATCCAAGCGCTATTTCATGGCGGCAAGGGTAAGCCGCATATCGCCGATCCGCACAAGGCCGCACCCACGGAGACGCCGCATGTCCGTCTGGACGACCCACTGCATCCAGGCCATGCGATGTACCAACAGGCCCACGTGGGCATGCGCCGGATTGACGCGCAAATGGGACGTACCCCCGATCGCTTCACCGACAACGCGGCCGCTTGCCTGGCGGTGGCTGCATGCCGAGCCGGCCTGACGCGAATCGACGACGTAGCCATGGGAGAGACCGGGAAGAGCGTCTGGGCGCTGCAGGGCCACGCGGGGTCGGTGCACAGCAAACTTGCAAGTGCCTCGGTAGACAGTTTCTCCACGCCGCTGGAGCAAACGAGCAGCCAGTGGCCCCTGGCCCAACAGCTGACCGGAGACGCAAGGCAATCGGCGCAACAGCACCTGGAGGCGTATCGGCAAGTCGCCCCGCCGCAGGCCGATCCCGCCCAGGCCGCTCCCGCCATGCGGATGTAGCAAGCAGTCAGGCGCTTGCGGGCGGGCGCCCTTAGACCTCCAGCCACTCCTTGCGCGTCGCCGCATCCGCACGCAGCGAATCCGGCGTGCCATCAAACACGATCGTCCCATGCCCCATCACCAGCGCCCGGTCCGAAATGTGCATCGCAATCGTCAGCTTCTGCTCGATCAGCAACACCGAGATGCCGCGGTCCTTCAGGCGCTTGAGGTACTCCCCCACCAGTTCCACGATCTTCGGCGCCAGCCCCTCGGTCGGCTCGTCGATGATGATCAGGTCGGGGTCGCCCATCAGCGTGCGGCACAGCGTCAGCATCTGCTGTTCGCCGCCCGAGAGCACGCCGGCCTCGGTGTGCTGGCGCTCCTTCAGGCGTGGGAACATGGCATACATGTCCTCGAAGCCCCAGCGGCTGCCCTTGCCCTTGCCCTTCTGGCCCAGGAGCAGGTTCTGGTGCACGGTGAGCTTGGGAAAGATGTCACGGTTCTCGGGCACATAGCCGATGCCCAGGTGCGCCACCTCGTAGGCCTTCTTGCGCAGGATGTCCTGGCCCTGCCAGTGCATGCCGCCCTCGGCATGCACCAGGCCCATGATGGCCTTGGCGGTAGTGGAGCGGCCCGAGCCGTTGCGCCCCAAGAGCGCCACGATCTCGCCCTTGCCCACCTCGAAGGAAACGCCATGCAGCACATGGCTCTTGCCGTAGTAGGCGTGGATGTCTTGCAGCTTCAGCATGATGTTCAGTGCCCTCCCTGGGCGTGAGCGACTGGCGAACCCAGGTAGGCCTCCTGCACCCGCGCGTTCGCGCGCACCTTGTCCGGCGTGTCGAAGGCGATCACCTCGCCATACACCACCACCGCGATCTTGTCGGCCAGGCCGAAGACCACGCCCATGTCGTGCTCCACCGTCAGCAGCGTACGCCCCACCGTCACCTGGCGGATCAGCGAGATGAAGTGCGCGGTCTCGGTCTTGCTCATGCCGGCCGTGGGCTCGTCCAGCAGGATCACCTCGGCACCGCCGGCGATGGTCACGCCGATCTCCAGCGCGCGCTGCTCGGCGTAGGTGAGGTTCACCGCCAGTACGTTGCGCTTGCGGGCCAGGCCCACCTGCACCAGCAGTTCCTCGGCGCGCGCGTTGGCGTCGTCGAGGTTGGAGAGGAAGCGCAGGAAGGTGTACTTGTAGCCCAGGCTCCACAGCACCCCGCAGCGCAGGTTCTCGAAGACGCTCAGCTTGGGGAATATGTTGGTGATCTGGAAGCTTCGCGAGAGCCCCAGCCGGTTCACCTCGAAGGGCTTGAGCCCGTCGATACGCCGGCCCTTGAGGTGCACCTCGCCGCTGCTGGGCGCCATGCGCCCGCTGATCAGGTTGAAGAGGGTCGACTTGCCGGCGCCGTTGGGGCCGATGATGGCCACCCGCTCGCCGGCGTTCACCGCCAGGTCCACCCCGCGGATGATCTCGGTCTTGCCGAAGCTCTTGCGCAGGTCCTTCAGTTCGAGTGCGTAGGTCATGTGCTTCTTGTTCTCCCTGGGCTCTACAGCGTCTCGCGGCGCTTGATCTCGGCTTCGATCTCTTCCTGGGCACGGCCCCAGACGACGACGAACTTGCGCCGCATGAACTCGAAGAAGCCCATGCCGACCGCCAGCAGCGCAGCCGCGGTGATCCAGGACGTCGACCTGGACGTGTCCAGCTCGGTGCCGAACAGCGGCACCTTCGGGCCCAGTGCGGCGTTGAGCTGCATGTGGTAGGTCATCTCGATGAGCATCGCCGCGCCCACCACCATGACGGCCGAGGCCACGATCAAGCCCAGGTAGGGCTTGATGAGGCGCTTGAACTTGCCGAAGGCGGCCACGCGGATGTTCATCATGATGAGGCTGGCCACGCCCCCGGGCGCGAACATCACCATCAGCAGGAAGGCCAGGCCCAGGTACAGCAGCCAGGCCTTGGACAGCTCCGACAGCAGGATGGAGGCGAACACCAGCAGCACCGCGCCGATGATCGGCCCGAAGAAGAAGGTGGCGCCGCCCAGGAAGGTGAACAGCAGGTAGCCGCCCGAGCGCAGCGCGTTCAGGCTGTCGGCGGCGTTCACGATCTCGAAGTTGATGGCCGCCAGGCCGCCGCCGATGCCGCCGAAGAAGCCGGCGATGATGAAGGCGATGTAGCGCACCCGCTGGGTGTTGTAGCCGATGAACTCCACCCGCTCCGGGTTGTCGCGCACCGCGTTGAGCATGCGCCCCAGCGGCGTGCCGGTGAAGGCGAACATCAGCGCGGTGCAGATGAAGCAGTACACCGCGATGAGGTAGTACACCTGGATCTGCGGTCCGAAGGTGATGCCCAGGAAGCCCTTGCCGTAGACGCGGTCGGTGGTGATGCCGCCCTCGCCGCCGAAGAAGCCGGGGAACATCAGCGCCATGGCGGCCACCAGCTCGCCGATGCCCAGCGTGATCATGGCGAAGGTGGTGCCCGACTTCTTGGTGGTGACGTAGCCGAACAGCACCGCGAAAAAGGCGCCCCCCAGGCCGCCCACGATCGGGATGAGCACCAGCGGCACCGGCAGGGAGCCCTTCGCGGCCAGGTTCATCGCATGGATGGCGATGAAGGAGCCCAGGCCGACGTAGACGGCGTGGCCGAAGCTGAGCATGCCGCCCTGCCCCAGCAGCATGTTGTAGCTCAGGCAGATGATGATCAGGTAGCCGATCTGCGAGAGCATGGTCAGCGCCAGGCTGCTCTTGAAGAGCAGCGGCGCCACGATCAAGGCGACGGCGAACAGCGACCAGATCAGGATCCGGCCAACGTTCAGCGGCTTGAAGCGGTAGTAGGAAGTGGCAGTCGTCGCGGACATTGCGTTGCTCATCTCGTCAGTCCTCCCGTGTGCCCAGGAGGCCCTTGGGCCGGAAGATCAGGATCAGCACGAGGAAGAGGTAGGGAAGGATCGGCGCCACCTGCGAGATGGTGAGCGACAGCAGCGGATAGCCGAAGGATTCACGCGTGATGTTCATGCCCAGCGCCTGCAGCGCGGTGGCGCCGGAATAGTCCAGCGCCACGGCGAAGGTCTGCACGATGCCGATGAGCAGCGAGGCCAGAAAGGCCCCGGCCAGCGAGCCCATGCCGCCGACCACCACCACCACGAAGATGATGGAGCCCACCGAGGCGGCCATGGCCGGCTCGGTGACGTAGGTGTTGCCGCCGATCACGCCGGCCAGGCCGGCCAGCGCTGCGCCGCCGCCGAACACCAGCATGAACACGCGCGGCACGTTGTGGCCCAGGGCCTCCACCATCTCCGGGTGCTTGAGCGCCGCCTGGATCACCAGGCCGATGCGGGTGCGCGTCAGCAGCAGCCACACCGAGAACAGCATGAGCAGCGCCACCAGCATGATGAAGGAGCGCGACTTCGGGAACTGCGTGCCGAAGATCGTGAAAAGCGGACCTTGAAGCTGCGAAGGCAGGCCGTAGGGCACCGTCGAGCGGCCCCACACCAGTTGCACGAGTTCCAGGATGAGGTAGGACAGGCCGAAGGTCACCAGCAGTTCGGGCACGTGGCCGAACTTGTGGACCCGGCGCAGGCTGTATCGCTCGAAGAGCGCACCGATGCCACCCACCAGCAGCGGCGCGATGAACAGCGCCGGCCAGAAGCCCACCACGCCGGAGAGCGTGTAGGCGAAATAGGCACCCAGCATGTAGAAGCTGGTGTGCGCGAAATTGAGCACGCCCATCATGCTGAAGATGAGCGTCAGGCCCGAGCTCAGCATGAACAGCAGCAACCCGTAGCTGACACCGTTCAGCAACGAGATGACGAAGAATTCCATTTGAGAAGTCACTCCCTAGGCAAGACAAGAAAAAGGGCCCGATGTTGGTCGGGCCCTTCTCGACGGAGCCGCGCGGTGGGCGGCCCTCTCAGGCCGCGTCAGCCGTTCTGGCCGGGGCGCTTCATCTGGCAGGTGGTCGGGGTGCTGGCCACGTAGGCGTCGTAGAACTTCACCGGTGCCAGGGTGTAGCCGGTGTTCTCCGGGCTGTAGGGGTACTTGGCGGAAGCCTTCTCCCAGCGCGTGATGTACAGGCCCTGCTGCATCTGGTGGTCGGCCTTGCGCAGCTCGACGTCGCCGTTGTAGCTGGTGAAGCGCATGCCTTCCAGCGTGGCGGCGACCTTCAGCACGTCGGTGGTCTTGGCCTTGGCCATGGCTTCGGACAGCGACAGCAGCACCGTGTAGAGCGACGTGGTGTACATGTCGTCGTTGAAGCGCTTCTTGTACTCGTCGGCCCACTTCTGCATCTGGCCGCCCATGTTGTAGTGGGCATAGCCGACCTGGTAGACCTTGCCGTCGGAGGCCGCGCCCATGGCGGTCGGCGTGCCGGTGGTCACGGCGTAGTAGGTGTAGAACTTGACGTTCAGGCCGGCGTCGTTGGAGGCCTTGATCAGCAGCGCCAAGTCGGAGCCCCAGTTGCCGGTGATGACCGTGTCGGCGCCCGACTGCTTGATCTTGGCGATGTAGGGCGCGAAGTCGCGCACCTGGGCCAGCGGGTGCAGGTCGTCGCCGACGATCTCGACGTCGGGGCGCTTGGCCTTGAGGTTCTCCTTGGCGTACTTGGAGACCTGCTGGCCGTGCGAGTAGTTCTGGTTGATCAGGTAGACCTTCTTGATGTCCGGCTGATCCTTCATGTAGGTGGTCAGCGCCTCCATCTTCATGGAGGTGTCGGCGTCATAGCGGAACTGCCAGTAGCTGCACTTGCTGTTGGTCAGGTCCGGGTCCACGGCAGCGTAGTTGAAGTACAGGACTTCCTTGCCGGGGTTGCGGGCGTTGTTCTTTTCCAGCGCGTCGATGATCGCCAGGGCCGGGCCGGAGCCGTTGCCCTGCAGGACGTAGCGTGCACCCTGGTCCATGGCCGAGCGCAGCGCGGCGGTGGTTTCCTGCGGGCTGAGCTTGTTGTCGATCGGGATGATCTCGAACTTCACGCCGGCGGCGTTCTTCTCGTTGAACTTCTCGGCAAAGAACTGCAGCGTCTTGAGCTGGTTCGTACCCACGGCGGCCATCAGGCCCGACAGCGGGTCGAGCCAGGCAACTTTCACCGTCTCGCCCTTCTGGGCGAAGGCGCCGGTCGCGGTCGCCGCGATGACGCTGGCGGTGACAATCTTCAGTGCAAACTTCATACGTGTCTCCAAGTTACTGTCAGTCATCAAAAGCCGTAGGCCGAGCGGGATTACAAGCGCTTTCAGGAAGAGCATCTCACAGGGATTGCCCCTAAGAGAACAGTGGCGCTGACACACAGGTGACAGAGCGCACTCTTCAGGTGCTACCGCCCGGTAGGAAGCATCCGGATCAAAGACCCGGCAGCTTGTAATCCTTCAAGGTTTCGCGCAACTTCGTCTTCAGAATCTTTCCGGTTGCGCCCAGGGGAATGGCGTCCGCAAATACCACGTCGTCGGGAATCTGCCATTTGGCGGTCTTTCCCTCGTAGAACTTGAGCAGTTCGTCGCGCGTGACCTCGGCGCCGGGGCGCTTGACCACGATGACGATCGGCCGCTCGTCCCACTTCGGGTGCTGCACGCCGATGCAGGCTGCCATGGCAATGGCCGGATGGGCCACCGCGATGTTCTCGATGTCGATGGAACTGATCCACTCACCGCCCGACTTGATCACGTCCTTGCTGCGGTCGGTGATCTGCAGGAAGCCGTCGGGGTCGATGGTGGCCACGTCGCCGGTGGGGAACCAGCCGTCCACCAGCGGATCGCCGCCCTCCCCCTTGAAATACTCGCGCACCACCCAGGGCCCCTTGACGTACAGGTCGCCGAAGGCCTTGCCGTCCCAGGCGAGTTCCTTGCCATCGCCGTCCACGATCTTCATGTCCACGCCGTAGATGGCGCGGCCCTGCTTGAGGCGGATGGCCAGGCGGTCCTCGGGGCTGAGCTCCAGGTGCTTGTTCTTCAGCGTGCACAGGGTGCCCAGCGGCGACATCTCGGTCATGCCCCAGGCATGCAGCACCTCGACGCCGTAGTCGTCCTGGAATGCGCGGATCATGGCCGGCGGGCAGGCCGAGCCGCCGATCACCGTGCGCTTGAGCGTGGAGAATCGCAGGTTGCCCGGCTTCATGTGGCCCAGCATCATCTGCCAGACGGTGGGCACGCCGGCGGCGAAGGTGACCTTCTCGGACTCGATGAGCTCGTAGACCGACTTGCCGTCCAGCGCCGGCCCCGGGAAGACCAGCTTGCAGCCCACCATGGCGGCCGAATACGGAATGCCCCAGGCATTGACGTGGAACATGGGCACCACCGGCAGCACCGAGTCGCGCGACGAAAGGCACATCACGTCCGGCAGCGCCGCGGCGTAGGCGTGCAGCACCGAGGAGCGATGGCTGTACAGCGCCGCCTTGGGGTTGCCCGTGGTGCCGCTGGTGTAGCACATGCTCGAGGCCGAGTTCTCGTCGAAGCTGGGCCAGGCGTACTGGTCGCTCTGCCGGCTCATCCAGGCCTCGTAGCTCACCAGGTTGGGCACGCCCGAGTCCTGCGGCAGCTTGTCGGCGTCGCACAGCGCGATCCACTTGCGCACGTTGGGGCAGCGCGCATGCACCGCCTGCACCAGCGGCAGGAAGCTCAGGTCGAAGGCCAGCATGCTGTCTTCGGCATGGTTGGCAATCCAGGCGATCTGGTCGGGGTGCAGGCGCGGGTTGATGGTGTGCAGCACGCGGCCTGAGCCGCTGACGCCGTAGTACAGCTCCAGGTGGCGGTAGCCGTTCCAGGCCAGGGTCGCAATGCGCTCGGAAAAGCCGGCGCCGTCGGCGTCCAGCGCATTGGCGACCTGGCGCGCACGCCGGGCCACGTCGGCCCAGGTGTAGCGGTGGATGTCGCCCTCGACCCGCCGCGAGACGATCTGGCCGTCGCCATGGTGGCGCTCGGCGAACTCGAGCAGCGACGAGATCAGCAGCGGATGGCCTTGCATCAAACCCAGCATCGAAATGACTCCTTCTTTTTGCATACAGCGGTGACTGGAACAAGGGCGATTCACGCAATCTTTGTGCGTTCGCACAATGTCAGAAACCCGCAGTATTCGGGCGCCGACCTGTCGTTTGAAAGACACCCGGCGCCCGGCCCCCTCAGGGGGCGCTGTTCTGCAGTTGCGTCAGGCTGGCATCGAACACGATCTTGCGCGGCCAGTTGGGCCAGGTCACGCCCAGGCCTGCATGGTTCGGGTCGCCCGTCCTGGCGAAGGCCGCCAGGCTGCCGATCATCGCGTCCGACAGCGCCTCGCGCCCCGGCCGGTTCGCCGCGCCGTAGGCGAAGGAGAACACGTTGGTGCCGAAGTTGTGGAAGAAGAAGACCGTGTCCATGCCGTGCGTGGCGCCGTAGACGGTGTTGAAGGGCGCCGGCTCCTTGTTCCAGTCGAAGCGGTAGTACCAGGTCTTGGTCGGCAGCTGCGCCGCGATCGAGTCGATCTGGGCGGAGAGGCCCGGGCCGGTCGTGAAGATGCCGTTGGTCACGAGCTCGGACATCGCGTTCCACCCGGTCACCGGCGTGGTCACCGGCAGGTAGGCCGAATTGATCAGGTCGGCCTCGGTCAGGGCGCCGGGCGCGTCCGGGTCGAAGTTGAACTGCAGCCCGAAGCGGTCATAGTCGCTCAGCTTGAAGCCCGAGATGCCCGTGCCGTTGTAGAGCCCGAACAGGCCGGCGAACAGCGTGCCTTCATCCTTGGTGTTGCCCACCATCATGGGCACCTTGTTGAAGTGGCCTGCCGCCACGGCGGACTTCGAGTTCACCGGCAGGATGTTGCCGTCCTCGATGGGCGCGGGTGCGTTTCCCAGCTGCGGGTTGGCCAGCATGATGGCCACCAGCCTGCTCGCCGGCAGGCCGCGCAGCCAGGCTGCCACCTGCTCGTTGGTCTGCGTCCCCAGCCAGGCGGTCGCGGACGTGGCATCCGTCGCCTTGCCCTCGGCAATGGCGATGGCGTTGACCAGCCCCTTCGAGTAGTTCTGCGCGGTGGCACGCGGCGAGAAGGCGATGCCGCCGCTCAAGGGCACGGCCTTGTGCAGCAGGCCGGCCGCCGCGGGCGAGGTGACCAGGGCCCAGGTGTTGACCGCACCGGCGGACTGGCCCATCACCGTGACGCTGTCCGGATCGCCGCCGAAGTTGGCGATGTTGCCCTGGATGAACTTCAGCGCCTGCATCTGGTCGAGCAGCGCGAAGTTGCCCGAGTCGTTCCTGGGTTCGCCGGTCTTGAGCGCCGGCAGGTCGAGCCAGCCGAGGAAGCCCAGCCGGTAGTTCACCGTGACGACCACGGCATTGGCCCGCTTGGCAAGTTGCGCCCCGTCGTAGCTCGGGTCGGCGGTGTAGCCGGAGATGTTGCTGCCGCCGTAGATGTACACGATCACCGGCAGCTTCCCTTCCTGGCTGGCCGGCCGCCAGATGTTGAGCGTCAGGCAGTCTTCGTCGCCGACCGGCTTGCCGAAGCCTTCGCGCACGGCCAGGCCGAAGGGCGCGTCGTTGGGCGCGGGGCTGAAGTAGCGCCCGCCCTGCGCGCAGCCGTGGCCAAAGGCCTTGGCGGAGCGCACGCCGTCCCAGGCGAGCGGATCGGCAGGCGGCGCCCAGCGCAGGTTGCCCACGGGCGGCTGCGCGAAGGGGACGCCCTTCCACGCATAGGTGCCGGTGGCGGCGCCGTCGTCCACGCCCTCGATCTTGCCGGCCGTGGTCTTGCGCACCATCGGTCCGTCCTGCGCGACCGGGGGCGGGTTCTGCGGGGCGGGCGGCGGGCTGTCGGATCCACCGCCGCAGGCCGCGAGCGCGGCACAGGCCGCCGCGGCGGCAAGCACCCGGGTGAGGGTCGTTGTCTGCATCTGCCTTGTCTCCATCTGGGGTTAATGGGAATTCCTGCATCCACGCCTGCGGCCATACTCGCGGCCACGTCCGGCGTCCCTGGAAAATTCTGGATTCGCCTGCTGTTTCCACCGCTATCGCAAGCGAGCCAATTCAATGACTTTTGGAACCTTGAGCACCCACCGACCGCGTCACCGCCCGGGCTGCATGCCGCAGCCCGAACTGCGAACCAGCTCGGCGGCGTGGCTCGAGGGGGTGCTCGAGGTGTTCGAGGACGAAGGCCTGGACATCCCCACGCTGCTGTGCGATGCCGGCTTCGATCCGGATTCGCTGCACAAGCAGAACGCGCGCATCCCGGTCGACGAGATCACGACGCTGTGGCAACTGGCGGTGGCGCAGGCCGGCCGGCCCACGCTCGGCCTGTGCCGCGAGCTTGCCGCCAGCCACAGCAAGCTGGGCACGGTGGGCCACGCGATGGCCTGCTGCGCCGACCTGGCCATGGCCTACGGACTGGTGACGCGCTACATGCCGGTGATCTCCGACGCCACCGTGTTCACGGTGCAGGGCGACGTGCGCGGCGCCTGGGTGGCGATCGAGCACGTGGGCGGCCGGCTGCCCATTCCGCGCCAGCGCGTGGAGTACGCGCTGCTGACGATCCTGATGCAGAGCAGCTGGCTCACGCGCCGCGAGCTGCAGCCGCTGGCCGTGGAATTCGCCTACCCCGCGCCCGCCGACGACCGCCTGCACCGCGATGCCTTCGGCTGCGCGGTGCGCTTCGACGCGCTGGCCAACCGCATGCTGATCGCCACCGCCGACCTGGCGCTGGCCTTGCCCACGCACCACCCGGCGCTCGCGCAGATCCAGGCGCAGCTGCTGGAGGACCAGCTCGACCAGCTGGGCCAGACCACCACCAGCACGCTGGTGTGCGCCGAGATCGTGCGCCGCCTGCCGCACGGCGAGCCGCGCCGCCAGGACGTGGCCTCGGGCCTGGGCCTGGCCGAGCGCACGCTGCAGCGGCGGCTGCAGGAGGAATCGGTGTCCTTCCAGGCCCTGCTCGACCGCACCCGGCGCGAGCTGGCACAGCAGTACCTCGCGCAGGAGCGCCACACGCTCACCGACGTGGCCGAGCTGCTGGGCTTCGTCGACAGCAGCAACTTCTTCCGCGCCTGCAAGCGCTGGTTCGGCCTGCCGCCGGCCCAGTACCGCTCGCGGCTGTGGCAGGAAGGCGACGCGGCCAACGCCCCGGCGCTGCGGCCCGCCCTGGCCACCGGCTGAATCGGCTCCCGGGCCATCGGCGGGGAAGCGATGTCCCCCGCGGCCAGGGGTCTAGGCGTCTGCCCGACAATCGGCCCATGACGCCCACGAGCCTGCTTGCCGGAGAAGAAGACACCGACACCGACCGCACCATCGACCTGGGGCTGCGCTGGACACCCGGCTTCTCGGCCTTGGGCCCCGGCTTTTTCACCCGGCTGCGCCCTACCCCGCTCGGCGCCCCGCCTTACTGGGTCGGCACCAGCGAGCCGGCCGCACGCCTGCTGGGCCTGTCGCCTGACTGGCGCAACGAAGGCGCCCTGCAGGCCTTCACCGGCAACGCGCTGCTGTCCGAGAGCCAGCCCTACGCGACCGTCTACAGCGGCCACCAGTTCGGCGTATGGGCCGGCCAGCTGGGCGACGGCCGCGCGATCATGCTGGGCGAGACCGACACCGGCTTCGAGGTGCAGCTCAAGGGCAGCGGCCTCACGCCCTACTCGCGCATGGGCGACGGCCGCGCCGTGCTGCGCTCGAGCATCCGCGAGTTCCTGTGCAGCGAGGCCATGCATGCGCTGGGCATTCCCACCACGCGCGCCCTGTGCGTCACCGGCTCGGACTCGCCCGTGCGCCGCGAGGAGATCGAGACGGCGGCCGTGGTCACGCGCCTGGCGCCCAGCTTCATCCGCTTCGGCCACTTCGAGCATTTCGCGGCCAACGAGCGCATCGACGAGCTGCGCCAGCTGGCCGACTACGCCATCGACCGCTACTACCCGGCCTGCCGCACCAGCCAGCGCTTCGAAGGCAACGCCTATGCCGCCTTCCTGGAAGCGGTGAGCGAGCGCACCGCGGCGCTCATGGCCCAGTGGCAGGCCGTCGGCTTCTGCCACGGGGTGATGAACACCGACAACATGAGCATCCTGGGCCTGACCATCGACTACGGGCCCTTCCAGTTCCTGGACGGCTTCGATCCGCGCCACATCTGCAACCACAGCGACACGGCCGGCCGCTATGCCTACAACCAGCAGCCCAACGTGGCGTACTGGAACCTCTTCTGCCTGGCGCAGGCGCTGCTGCCGCTGATCGGCGACCAGCAGGTGGCGGTGGCGGCGCTGGAGTCATACAAGACGGTATTCCCGGCCGAGTTCGAGTCGCGCATGCGCGCCAAGCTGGGCCTGGCCGGCCCGGCCGAAGGCGACCGCGAGCTGGTCAACGACCTGCTGCGCGCCCTGGCCGCCGAGAAGGTGGACTGGACCATCTTCTGGCGGCGCCTGTCGCACCACGTGGCCGGCCAGGACGTTTCGCAGGTGCGCGACCTGTTCATCGACCCGGCCGCCATCGACGCCTGGCTCGCGGCCTTCGCCGCGCGCCGCGCCGCCCAGGCCGTCAGCCCCGGCGAAGCCGCGGCCGGCATGCTGCGCGCCAACCCGAAGTTCGTGCTGCGGAACCACCTGGGCCAGATGGCGATCGACCAGGCGCGCCAGAAGGACTTCACCGGCGTGGCCCGCTTGCAGGCGGTGCTCGAGTCCCCATTTGAAGAGCATCCCGGCCATGAAGACCTGGCCGGCTTCCCGCCCGACTGGGCTTCCTCCATCGAAATCAGCTGCTCGTCATGACCTACCCTGTTCAAAAGACCGACGCCGAATGGAAGGCCATCCTGGCCGAGAAGGGCGCCGAGCGCCCGGCCTTCGAAGTCACCCGCCACGCCGCCACCGAGCGGCCGTTCACCGGCAAGTACGAAACCCACTGGGACGACGGCAGCTACCATTGCGTCTGTTGCGGCGCCAAGCTCTTCGATTCCGACACCAAGTTCGACGCCGGCTGCGGCTGGCCGAGCTTCTCGCAGGAAGCCGTGCCGGGCGCCATCCAGAACGTGGTCGACCGATCGCATGGCATGGTCCGCACCGAGAACCTGTGCGCCAGTTGCGGCGCGCACCTGGGCCACGTCTTTCCGGACGGCCCGACCGAGACCGGACTGCGCTACTGCATGAACTCGGCGTCCCTGGACTTCAAGCCCAAGGAATGACCGGGCACCGACCCCGCCACCTTTCCCTCTCATGAAACTGCTGATCGACTTCCTGCCCATCCTGCTGTTCTTCGGCGCCTTCAAGGTCTACGGCATCTACGTGGCCACCGGCGTGCTGATGGCGGCCACCACGGTCCAGATGGCGTGGGTGTACTTCAGCGAGGGCAGGCTGCAGCCGATGCAGAAGGCGACGCTGGCGCTGATCCTTGTCTTTGGCACCCTCACGCTGGTATTGCACGACGACCGCTTCATCAAGTGGAAGCCCACGGTGCTCTACGCGGCCATGGGCATCGCGCTGGCGGTCGCGTACTGGGGCATGCGCAAGAACTTCCTCAAGATGCTGCTGGGCGGCCAGCTGGCCCTGCCCGAGCGCATCTGGACGCACCTGAACGTCGCCTGGATCGCCTACTGCCTCTTCATGTCGGCCATCAACGGCTGGGTCGCGGCCTTCTACAGCACCGATGCCTGGGTGAACTTCAAGCTGTGGGGCTACGCCTTCCCCATCGCCTTCCTGGTGGCGCAGGGGCTGTACATCGCGCCGCACCTCAAGTCCGACGAGCCGAGCGCATGAGCACCGCCAGCGCCCCCACGCCGCCCACGGCGGCAGCCCTGCAGGCCCGCCTGCAGGAGGTGTTGCGTCCGACACAACTGGAAGTGATCGACGAAAGTGCCGCCCATGCCGGCCACGCCGGCGCCAATGCCGAGGGCTACGGCACCCATTTCCGGGTGCGCATTGCCAGCCCTCTCTTCGAGGGCAAGGGCCGCGTGGCGCGGCATCGGCTTGTGTATGATGCGCTGCACGATTTCGTGGCCCGGGGCCTTCATGCGCTTGCCATCGAGGTGCTCTGAGACAACCGCCGCCTGATCGCGAGAAGGCGCCCTCCCCGGCGCACCCCCAAAACTCCCTTGCTTCCCATGAAAAAACAACTCTTGCAGGCCGCAGCGGCAGCAACGCTGCTGGGCGCTCTGTCCATGGCTGCCCAGGCGCAGAACATCGCCATCGTCAACGGCCAGCCGGTGCCCAAGGCACGGGTCGACCAACTGGCCAAGCAGCTCGCCGCCGCCGGCCGCCCGGTGTCGCCCGAGATGGAGCCGCAGCTGAAGGAAGAGATCGTCAGCCGCGAGATCTTCATGCAGGAAGCACGCAAGAAGGGCCTGGACGCCACCGACGACTACAAGGCCCAGCTCGACCTGGCCCGCCAGGCGATCCTGATCCGCCAGCTGTTCGAGGACTTCAACAAGACCAATCCGGTGACCGACGCCGAGGTGCAGGCCGAGTACGACAAGTTCGTGGCCGCCAACAGCGGCAAGGAATACAAGTCCCGCCACATCCTGGTGGAGTCCGAGGACCAGGCCAAGAAGATCATCGCCGACATCAAGAAGGGCGCGAAGTTCGAGGACATCGCCAAGAAGCAGAGCAAGGACCCGGGTTCGGGCGCCAACGGCGGCGACCTCGACTGGGCCAGCGCGGCCAGCTTCGTGCCCGAGTTCTCCGAAGCCATGATCAAGCTCAACAAGGGCGAGATGACCCAGGTGCCGGTGAAGTCGCAGTTCGGCTGGCACATCATCCGCGTCGACGACGTCCGCCAGGCGCAGCTGCCGCCGCTGGAACAGGTCAAGCCGCAGATCGTGCAGCAACTCCAGCAGCAGCGCCTGCAGAAGTACCAGGAAGACCTGCGCGCCAAGGCGAAGATCGAATAAGGGCCCGGCCCTCGCGCAAGAAAAAAGCGGCCTCAAGGGCCGCTTTTCTTTTGTGCCTGCCGCTTCAGCTCCAGAGCACCGAGCGCATCGAGATCGATGCCGCCTGGAAGTCCTCGTTGAAGAAGCGCGGCTGGTCCCTGGCCGGATCGACGGCGCCCGCCGCGTAGAGCAGCGGCAGGTAGTGGTCGTAGGTGGGATGCGCCTGCACCGCGACCTGCCCCAGCCGCTGGAAAGTCGGCAGCGCGTTCAGGTCGCCCTTGCGGATCTGCTCGCCTACCACCTTGTCGAACTCGATGGCCCAGTCGTAGGCCTGGCCCGGCTTGGCGTCGAAGCGGATGGCGCGCAGGTTGTGCACGATGTTGCCGCTGCCCACGATGAGCACGCCGCGTTCGCGCAACTCGCGCAGCTGCTGGCCCAAGAGGTAGTGCTCGGCCGGCGAGCGGCTGTAGTCCATGCTCAGCTGCACCACCGGGATCTCGGCCTTGGGGAACATGGGCTTGAGAACCGACCAGGTGCCGTGGTCCAGGCCCCATTCGTTCTTGTCCAGGCCCAGGGCCGCGCCGCTGGCGGGTTGGCGCACGGCCTGGCTGATTTCCTCCACGGCCCGCGGCGCACCCGGCGCCGGGTACTGCTGGGCGAACAGCTCCTGCGGGAAGCCGCCGAAGTCGTGGATGGTCTTGGGCTTGTCCATGGCCGTGAGCCACCAGCCGCCGCGCGTGAGCCAGTGCGCGGAGATGCACAGGATCATCTGCGGCTGTGCCCACTTGCTGCCGAACTCGGTGCCCAGGGCCTGCCAGCTGCGGCGGTAGGCGTTGTCCTCGATCGCGTTCATGGGGCTGCCATGGCCGAGGAAGAGCACCGGCAGGCGCGGCGAGCGCTTCAGGTGCTTGAAGGCGAAGGCATCGGGCGACGCGGCTTCGGCGGTGGGGGTCGACATCGAAAGAACTCCAGTGGCCATCAAGGCGGCGGCTCCGAGGATGTCACGCCGCCGCCCTCCCTGCCCGTGCAGGGACATCAGCCCACCCATTTGCGGGCGTTCCGCCAGATCTGCATCCAGGGGCTGAGCTGGCTCTTGTCGCCCGAGGTCCAGCTCATCTGGATGTTGCGGAACACGCGCTCGGGGTGCGGCATCAGCGCGGTGAAGCGGCCGTCGGCGGTGGTCACCGAGGTCAGGCCGCCGGCGCTGCCGTTGGGGTTGAACGGGTAGCGCTCGGTGGCCTGGCCGAGGTTGTCGACGTAGCGCATGGCCGCGATCGCCTTGGACGCATCGCCGCGATGCTTGAAGTTGGCATAGCCCTCGCCGTGCGCCACCGCGATGGGCAGGCGCGCACCGGCCATGCCGGCGAAGAACAGGCTGGGCGACTCCAGCACTTCCACCAGCGAGAGTCGGGCCTCGAAGCGCTCGCTCTGATTGGTGGTGAAGCGCGGCCAGTCCTGCGCGCCCGGAATGATGTCGGCCAGCTCGGCGAACATCTGGCAGCCGTTGCACACGCCCAGGCCGAAGGTGTCGTCGCGCCCGAAGAAGGCCTGGAACTGCTCGGACAGCCGCGGGTTGAAGGTGACGCTGCGCGCCCAGCCGATGCCGGCGCCCAGCGTGTCGCCGTAGCTGAAGCCGCCGCAGGCGACCACGCCCTTGAAGTCGGCCAGGTCGGCGCGGCCGGACTGCAGGTCGGTCATGTGCACGTCGAAGGCCTGGAAGCCGGCCTCGGTGAAGGCGTAGGCCATCTCCACGTGCGAATTCACGCCCTGCTCGCGCAGGATCGCGACCTTGGGCCGGTTGCCGCCGATGACGGCCGGCGCGGCCAGCGCAGCCTTGAGCGAATCGGGCAGCAGGACGTGCAGGCCCGGATCGGTGGGGTCGCCCGCCGCCGCATGCTCCTGGTCGGCGCAGGCGGGGTTGTCGCGCTCGACGGCGATCTTCCAGCTGACCGAATCCCACACCTGGTGCAGGTCCTGCAAGCTGGCGCTGAACACCGACTTGGCGTCGCGCCAGATCTCCAGGCGCCCCTTGCCAGCCTCGATGATGGAACTGTCGGGTCGGGTCTTGCCCACGAAGTGGCTGCAGGCCGAAAGGCCGTGCGTGCGCAGCACCTGCATGACCTCGTTGCGCTCGTCGGTGCGCACTTGCAGCAGCATGCCCAGCTCTTCGTTGAACAGGGCCTTGAGCGTGAGTTCCTCGCGGCGCGCGCTGACCTGGGTGGCCCAGTTCTTGGCGTCGCCGTATTCGGCGCGGCTGTCGGAGATGCCGTCGCCCTCGGTCACCAGCATGTCCACGTTCAGCGCCACGCCGACATGGCCGGCAAAGGCCATCTCGCAGGCCGCGGCAAAGAGGCCGCCGTCGCTGCGGTCGTGCATGGCCAGGATGCGCTTCTTCGCGCGCAACTCGTTGACGGCATCGACGAGGCGCACCAGGTCCTGCGGATCGTCCAGGTCGGGCACCGCGTCGCCCCCCTGCCCCAGGGTCTGGGCCAGGATGCTGCCGGCCATGCGCTTCTTGCCACGGCCCAGGTCGACCAGCACCAGGGTGGTGTCGGCCTCCTGCGCGTCCAGTTGCGGCGTGAGCGTTCCCCGGACGTCGTCCACCGAGGCGAAGGCACTGACGATCAGGCTCACCGGGGAGGTGACGCGCTTGTCCTCGCCGCCGTCGCGCCACTGGGTGCGCATCGACAGGGAGTCCTTGCCCACGGGGATGGAGATGCCCAGCGCGGGGCACAGCTCCAGGCCCACGGCCTTCACCGTCTCGTACAGCGCGGCGTCTTCGCCGGGCTCGCCGCAGGCGGCCATCCAGTTGGCCGAGAGCTTGACGCGCGGCAGCTCGATGGGCGCCGACAGCAGGTTGGTGATGGCCTCGGCCACCGCCATGCGGCCCGAAGCCGGCGCGTCGTAGGCGGCCAGCGGCGTGCGCTCGCCCATGCTCATCGCCTCGCCGGCAAAGCCCGCGTAGTCGGCCAGCGTGACGGCGCAGTCGGCCACCGGCACCTGCCAGGGGCCGACCATCTGGTCGCGGTGGCTCATGCCACCCACGGTGCGGTCGCCGATGGTGACCAGGAAGCGCTTGGATGCGACGGTCGGGTTCGACAGCACGGCGATGGCGGACTTGGTGAGATCCACGCCGGTCAGGTCCAGCGGCTGGAAGCTGCGCGCCACCGACTTCACGTCGCGGTGCATCTTCGGCGGCTTGCCCAGCAGCACGTCCATGGGCATGTGCACCGGCTTGTCCTCTTCAGGCGCGTCGGCATCGGCCAGCAGCAGCTCGCGCTCCTCGGTGGCGACGCCCACCACCGCGAAGGGGCAGCGTTCGCGCTCGCAGAAGGCCTGGAACACGGGCAGCGACTCGGGCGCGATGGCCAGCACGTAGCGCTCCTGGCTCTCGTTGCACCAGATTTCCTTGGGCGCCAGGCCCGACTCTTCCAGAGGCACGGCCGAGAGGTTGAAGCGCGCGCCGCGGCCGGCGTCGTTGGTCAGCTCGGGAAAGGCGTTGGAGAGGCCGCCCGCCCCCACGTCGTGGATGGCCAGGATGGGGTTGGCGTCGCCCTGCAGCCAGCAGTGGTTGATGACCTCCTGCGCGCGGCGCTCGATCTCGGGGTTGCCGCGCTGGACCGAGTCGAAGTCCAGCTCGGCCGCGTTGGTACCGGTGGCCATGGAACTGGCGGCGCTGCCGCCCATGCCGATGCGCATCCCGGGGCCGCCCAGCTGGATCAGCAGCGCGCCCGCCGGGAACAGGATCTTCTTGGTCTGTCTGGCGTCGATCTGGCCCAGGCCGCCGGCGATCATGATCGGCTTGTGGTAGCCGCGCTGCACCGTGTCGGCATCGCTGGCCACGGCCTGCTCGTACTCGCGGAAGTAGCCCAGCAGGTTGGGCCGGCCGAACTCATTGTTGAAGGCGGCACCACCCAGCGGGCCCTCGGTCATGATCTGCAGCGGGCTGGCGATGTGCTCGGGCTTGCCGTAGCTGCCCTCCTCCGGCCAGAGTTTCGAGACCGTGAAGCCCGTCAGGCCGGCCTTGGGACGCGAGCCGCGGCCCGTGGCGCCTTCGTCGCGGATCTCGCCGCCGGCGCCCGTCGAGGCACCCGGGAAGGGCGAGATGGCGGTCGGGTGGTTGTGCGTCTCCACCTTCATCAGCACATGGTGCGTCGCCTGGCTCTTCTCGTAGCCGGGGGCGCTGCTTCCGGCGTCCATGCGGGCGGCGAAGCGCTCGACCTCGTGGCCTTCCATGATCGACGCGTTGTCCGAGTAGGCCACCACCGTGTGCTGCGGGCTGGTGCGCTCGGTGTGGCGAATCATCCCGAACAGGCTTTGCGGCTGCTTCTGTCCGTCGATGGTGAAGTCGGCGTTGAAGATCTTGTGCCGGCAGTGCTCGCTGTTGGCCTGCGCGAACATCATCAGCTCGACGTCGGTGGGGTTGCGGCCCAGCCTGCTGAAGGCGTCGACCAGGTAGTCGATCTCATCCTCGGCCAGGGCCAGGCCGAAGGCCTTGTTGGCCTCGACCAGGGCGGCGCGGCCGCCGCCGATCACGTCGACGTGGGCCATGGGGGTGGCCGGCAGTTCGGCGAACAGGGCCTGCGCCTCGTCCAACGAGGCCAGGACCGACTCGGTCATCCGATCGTGCAGCAGCGCGGCCAGGGCGGCGCGCTGGGCTTCGTCCAGCTGGGGGGCCTTGCCGATCAGCGGCGCCTTCAGGCCGAGATGGAACTCGGTCACCCGCTCGATGCGGCGCACCGACAGGCCGCAGTTGTGGGCGATGTCCGTGGCCTTGGAGGCCCAGGGCGACACCGTGCCCAGGCGGGGGGCCACCACGATGGCGGCATGGCCCTTGGGCGGCTCCACGGCGGGCTCGCCGTAGGTGAGCAACGCACCGAACTGGGCCCGCTGCGCGTCCGACAGCGGGGCGTCGGTGGCCACCAGGTGCACGAATCGGGCGCCCAGCGAGGCAATGCGGGGCTCGATGGCCTGCAGGCGGGGCAGCAGTTGGCGGGCGCGGAAGTCGCTCAAGGCGCTGGCGCCTGCAAAACGCGTCACGATGGGGGCGGAATGGGGCCGATTGGAGGTCACGGGCAGCGTCACTGTCGTTGAATGGGCCTGTCGGCCGCGTTGGATGGGGGCGAAGTTCCGGGCTGCGGCCGGCCGCTGACTGGGGCCATCCGCGCAAACCCTGAATTTTAGCGGGCCGAATGGGATAATTCCCGGATGAGCATCACCTACAAAGACGCCGAAGGCGTGGCCGGCATGCGCGTGGCCTGCCGCCTCGCTTCCGAAGTGCTGGACTACCTCACCCCGCACGTGAAGCCCGGCGTCACCACCAACGAACTCGACAAGCTCGCGCACGACTACATCACGCAGGTGCAGGGTGCCGTCCCGGCGCCGCTGAACTACATGGGCGGCGGCTCGGTGCCCTACCCCAAGTCGATCTGCACCTCGGTCAACCACGTGGTCTGCCACGGCATCCCGAACGACAAGGCCCTGAAGAAGGGCGACATCATCAACCTCGACATCACCGTCATCAAGGACGGCTGGCATGGCGACACCAGCCGCATGTTCGTGGTGGGCGACGGCTCCATCGCCGCCAAGCGGCTGGTCAGCTTCACGTACGACGCCATGTGGCACGGCATCATGAAGGTCAAGCCCGGCGCGCGGCTGGGCGACATCGGCTTCGCCATCCAGCGCTTTGCCGAGAGCAACGGCTTCTCCGTGGTGCGCGAGTTCTGCGGCCACGGCATCGGCCGGGGCTTCCATGAAGAGCCGCAGGTGCTGCACTACGGCAAGCCGGGCACGCTGGAAGAACTCAAGCCCGGGATGACCTTCACCATCGAGCCCATGATCAACGCCGGCAAGCGCGACATCAAGGAATGGGGCAACGACGGCTGGACCATCGTCACCCGCGACCATTCCCTGTCGGCGCAGTGGGAGCACACGGTGCTGGTCACCGAGACCGGCTACGAGGTGCTGACGCTGTCGGCCGGCAGCCCGCCGCCGCCGGCCTTCGTGAACAACGTACCCGCCACCGCCGCCGCTTGAGCCGCGAGGCGCGCCAGCGGCTCGTACCGCAGAGCTGGACTGCAGACATGGTCGACCTTCCCATGCTGCGCGACGCCTATCGCGCGCACAAATCCTCGGTCTTCGACGCGCTGCGCAACGCGCACGCGCCGGCGCGCGGCGTGCACGGAGTGCTCAAGCAGTTGTCCGTCCTGGCCGACGAGGCGCTGCGCGCGCTGTGGAACGGCGCCGGCTTCGGCAACCAGTTCGCCCTGGTGGCGGTCGGCGGCTTCGGGCGAGGCGAGCTCTTTCCCTATTCCGATGTCGACGTGCTGCTGCTGCTGCCCGACGGGGAGGCGGCCGACGCCATCGAGTCGGCCAAGCTGGAGGCCTTCATCGGCCAGTGCTGGGACGCGGGGCTGGAGATCGGCTCGAGCGTGCGCAACGTCGAGGAGTGCCTGGCCGAGGCGCAGAAGGACGTGACCGTCCAGACCTCGCTGCTCGAGTCGCGCCTGGTGGCCGGCGACAAGAAGCTCTACGCCGCCTTCCGCCAGCGCTTCCTGGACTCGGTGAACCCGCGCGAGTTCTTCGCCGCCAAGACGCAGGAGATGCGCCACCGGCACCAGAAGTACGAGAACACGCCCTACGCCCTGGAGCCCAACTGCAAGGAATCGCCCGGCGGCCTGCGCGACCTGCAGATCATCCTGTGGGTGGCCAAGGCGGCGGGCTTCGGCAACAAGTGGGACGACCTCGCGAAGAACGGCCTGGCGACCGCCTTCGAAGTGCAGCAGATCAAGCGCAACGAGGCGATGCTCTCGCTGATCCGCGCGCGCCTGCACGTCATTGCCAACCGCCGCGAGGACCGGCTGGTGTTCGACCTGCAGACTGCCGTGGCCGCCAGCTTCGGCTACGAGGGGGAATCGCAGCGCAAGGCCAGCGAGGCGCTGATGCGCCGCTACTACTGGGCAGCCAAGGCGGTCACGCAGCTCAGCGAGATCCTGCTGCTGAACATCGGCGAGCGGCTGCAGCCGCAGGCCGACGTGCCCAGCCGCATCAACGAGCGCTTCTTCGAGAAGGGCGGCACCATCGAGGTGGCCAGCGACGACCTGTACCTGCGCGAGCCGCGCGCCATCCTGGAGACCTTCTGGCTCTTCGAGAAGACGGTGGGCGTGAAAGGCCTGTCGGCACGCACGCTGCGCGCGCTGTACAACGCGCGGCACGTGATGGACAGCAAGTTCCGCAACGACCCGGCCAACCACGAGATGTTCATGCGCATCCTCAAGGAGCCGCGCGGCATCACGCACGCCTTCCGGCTGATGAACCAGACCTCGGTGCTGGGGCGCTACCTGCGGGTGTTCCGCAGCATCGTCGGACAGATGCAGCACGACCTGTTCCACGTCTACACGGTGGACCAGCACATCCTGATGGTGCTGCGGAACATGCGGCGCTTCTTCATCGTCGAGCACGCGCACGAGTACCCCTTCTGCTCGCAACTGGCGGGCGGCTGGGACAAGCCGTGGATCCTGTACGTGGCCGCCCTCTTCCACGACATCGCCAAGGGCCGCGGCGGCGACCACTCGGTGCTGGGCGCGCGCGACGTGCAGCGCTTCTGCAGGCAGCATGGCATCGAGCGGGAAGACGCGAAGCTCATCGAGTTCCTGGTGGCCTCGCACCTGGTGATGAGCCACATCGCGCAGAAGCAGGACCTGAGCGATCCGGTCATCATCGGCAACTTCGCCAGGCTGGTGGGCAACGAGCGCTACCTCACCGCGCTGTACCTGCTCACCGTGGCCGACATCCGCGGCACCTCGCCGCGCGTGTGGAATGCCTGGAAAGGCAAGCTGCTGGAAGACCTGTACCGCGCCACCTCGCGCGCGCTGGGCGGGCGCCTGCCCGACCCTGGCGCCGAGATCGAGGCGCGCAAGCGCGAGGCGCTGGCCCTGCTGGCACCGCACGCCCTGCCCTTCGAGGCACACAAGGCACTGTGGGACACGCTTGACGTAGGCTATTTCATGCGCCACGACGCCGCCGAGATCGCGTGGCACGCGCGCCAGCTCTCGCGCCACGTGCCGCTCGCGGGCACGCCCGTGGATCCGCGTGCGCCGGCGATCGTGCGCGCGCGCCTGTCGCCGGTGGGCGAAGGGCTGCAGGTGCTGGTCTACACGCCCGACCAGCCCGACCTGTTCGCGCGCATCTGCGGCTACTTCGACCATGCCTCCTTCAGCATCCTGGATGCCAAGGTGCACACGGCCAGCAACGGCTATGCGCTGGATACCTTCCAGGTGGTCACCACCTTCCTGCCCGACCACTACCGCGAGCTCATCAGCATGGTCGAGACCGACCTCGCGCATGCGCTCACCGATCCGGGCGAGTTGCCCGCGCCCAGCCGCGGCCGCGTGTCGCGCCGGGTGAAGAGCTTCCCGATCAAGACCCGCGTCACGCTGGTGCCCGACGAGAAGGCGCAGCGCTGGGTGCTCAACATCTCAGCCAGCGATCGCGTGGGGCTGCTCTACTCGGTGGCGCGCGTGCTGGCACGGCACCACCTCAACCTGCAGCTGGCCAAGGTCACGACGCTGGGCGAGCGGGTGGAAGACACCTTCCTCATCAGCGGGCCTGAACTTCAGGGCCAGCGGTCCCAGATGGACATCGAGACCGAGCTGGTCGAGGCGTTGAACTGAACGAACGGGGCCGCAAGCGGCCCCGTTCTTCATTCATCCACTAGTGCGCCAGGACAGGGGCGCCCTCGGACTGTGCGTCCCGGCTCACCGTGTTGTTCGCCGCCTCGATGTGCGCGCGCCGCATCGGCCTCAGGATGAACCACGCCATCAGCGCCGCCAGCGCGTTGAGCGAGCTGGCCACGATGAACACCGCATGCCAGCTGCCCGTCATGGTCGCCAGCACGCTGGACAGCGGCACCAGCAGCGAGGCCGTGCCCTTGGCGGTGTAGAGCATGCCCGCGTTGGCCGCGGCGTAGCGCGAGCCGAAGGTGTCGGCACAGGTCGAGGGGAACAGGCTGTAGATCTCGCCCCAGGCGAAGAACACCAGGCCGGTCAGGATCACGAAGGCCACCGGGTTCTGGCCGTAGTGGTAGAGCGCCAGGATGCCGAAGGCTTCCATGCCGAAGGCGAAGAACATGGTCGGCTCGCGGCCGATGCGGTCCGACACCCAGCCGAAGAAGGGCCGCGTGATGCCGTTGAGCACGCGGTCGATGGCCAGCGCGAAGGTCAGTGCCGGCAGCGCCAGGCCCAGGATGCTCACCGGCGTGTCGCTGATGTGGAAGTCCTTGGCGATGGGGCCCAGCTGCGCGGTGGCCATCAGGCCGCCGGCGGCCACCACCACGAACATGAAGTACATGATCCAGAACACCGGCGTGCGCACCACCTCGGAGGGCTTGAAGTCGCGCCGCGACTGCGGCACGGCCGCGTGCCCCGAGGCGCGTGCCGCCTTGGCCTTGAGCGCAGGGCTGATCACGTGGCGCGGGTCGGTCAGCAGCAGCGCCATCAGCACCACCACCACACCCTGCCCGATGCCGAAGTACAGGAAGGCCGACTCGTAGCCGCTGGACTTGATCATCGCGGAGATGGGCAGGATGGTCAGCGCCGATCCGGCACCGAAGCCCGCTGCCGTCAGGCCCGCCGCGAGACCGCGCCGGTCGGGAAACCACTTGAGCGCGTTGCCCACGCAGGTGCCGTACACCGCGCCGGCGCCGATGCCGCTGATGGCGGCCGCCACGTAGAGCAGCGCGAGCGAATCGGCGAAGGAATTGAACACCCAGCCGACGCCGCACAGCAGCCCGCCGACGAGCACCACGGGACGCGGACCGAAGCGGTCCACCAGGTAGCCCTCGATGGGCACCAGCCATGTCTCTGCGAGCACGAAGATGGTGAACGCCACCTGGATCGACGCGCGCGACCACCCGTGCTTGTCGGCGATCGGATTGACGAAGAGCGTCCATCCGTATTGCAGGTTCGCAATCATCGCCATGCAGATGATGCCCATCAGCAACTGCATCCATCGGTACGAAGCGGGTCGTGTCGCCATCGTCGCCAACGTGTTGTCTCTAGTCATGTGTTGGTCTCCAAAGGGGGAATTGAACTCACCGTGTCGCCGAGGCGAGCTCATGAGACCGCCTGACTTCGCATTCATTGCGCGAGGCCATTTTGAGAACTCGCTGCAGTGCGAGCGATTGACTGCGATCAAGATTCGGCAGAACTGGGTCGCGGCATCTGTAAAGAAGCGATGCGATGCATCACGATGAAAGCCAACTGAAAGCGAACTGAAAGCGCGCATAAAAAAAGCCCGGCAGTGCCGGGCTTTTTTCTTGGCTTCGAGGACCTCGGTTCAGCGCGTCGAGAACGCAGCGCGAACCGCCTTGAACAGAACGACGATGGGCATCGCGGCCACCAGTTCACGCAGCACGGTTGACGCCGAATCGGCGCGGTCGGCTTGCGGGCGCGACGCGGAAGAGGTGGTGGCCTGGTTCATGGTGGTGGTCCTTGGAATGTTGGAATCGATTATAGGGTTTACCCTAAATCGAGACAAGCGCGCGGTTCAGGACCCCACCAGGTACTCGAAGTCATAGATGCTGCGATAGCGCGAGCGCCTGCGCGGCCGGCCGGGCGGCACTTCGAGATGGCGCAGCAGGCCCGGCTGATCGCGCAACTGCTTGCGCGCGACGTTGGGATTGGCGACCGCCCAGTCGCGCAGCCCCACCCAGGCGCGCGAGAGCATGAAGCATTCGGAGGCCAGCAGCGATTCCGCCGCCGGGTTGTCGTCGCCATGGATCAAGAGCCCGAACTCGCAGGCCAGCGAACGCAGGCCTTCCGGCGAGAGTTCGTCGAGCGGAATGCGCTGCTGCGTGCGGTACTTGCTCAGAGCCCAGTGCGGCGGACCATCGGGCGTGAGGAAATCGGCACCGAAGCTGATGGAAGCGGTGGTGAGCAGGCATTCCTCCTCGCCCACCAGGATCTGCGGTCCCTTGCGCACCTGTCCCTTGAAGCGCCGCCCCTCGATGGAAACGTCGATGAAGGTGCGGCCGCGCAGCGCATGCCGCTGGACGGGCGCCAGCCCCTGGGAGCGCAGGCCGTCGAAGTACGCCAGGCCCTGGGCCTGCATGTTGCGCCGCCATTGCGCGATGGCGGATTCGGCTTCGGCGGCGGCGCCGAATGCGTCGGGGTGAGGCGCCTCGTCGGCGCCGCTGGAATTCTTGTCCATGTCACTTCCTCCACTGGTGCCGGCGGGAAGAAATGACGCAGCTGTCACAGCTGCTTGCCATGTTCTTTGGCGGCAGGCAAGAAGCTACACCTGCTCACGAATATTTCTCACTTACGAAACGCCTGTTTGTGAACTACTGCACAGAAAGCTGTCGCGTTTCTGCGCCATGGAGCGCAAAAAGGCGGTCCGGGACGACCCGAACCGCCTTTTGCGCGTGCCGACCCGCGTCAGGCGACGTGGGCGACGGGTCCGTGGCCCATCGTGGCCTGGCGCTCGCGCTCGTACTGCGCGGGGGGCACCGGCACGGCGTTCGGATCGCCCAGGTCTTCCATGCGCAGCCGGTAGGTTTCGCGGGCGCTGGCGCAGGCCAGGGCCGCCAGGATGGTGATGGCGAAGGTGATCGCACCCACCGTGAACCAGATGTTGGCCGACCCGGGAGGTGCCACGGCGGCGAACAGGGCGGGCAGCATGGCGGTGGCAGCGGTGCCCAGGTTCTGCGAGATGGCCATGGCCGAGACGCGGCTGCGGGTGCGGAACAGTTCCGGATAGAAGCTGGGGAACACCGCGTTGTAGCCCTGGTAGACCACGCCCCACATCAGCAGCGACAACACGATGGCCAGCGGCACGTTGCGGGTGCTGATGGCGTACAGGTAGCCGAAGGACAGCAGGCCCGACGCGATCGCACCCACGATGATCGGCGGCTTGCGGCCGATGCGGTCCGACAGGTTGCCCACGAAGGGAATCACGATCACTGCCAGGATGTTGCCCAGCACCGGGATCCACAGGTATATATCCTTCTTGAAGCCGATGCCGTAGGCCGCCTGCACCGCGTAGGCCGCGCCGAACACCGTGGCCACCACCGGGATCACGTTCATCAGCGCCATGCACACCACGCGCAGCATGTCGCGCCAGCTGTCCTGGAAGGCCAGGATGATCGGCGACTTGGGCACCTCGTGATGGGCGGTTTCCTCGGTGAAGGCGGGGGTCTCCTCCACTTCGCGGCGGATGATGTAGCCGGCCACGATCACCACGAAGGACAGCAGGAAGGGAATGCGCCAGCCCCAGGTGTTGAACTGCTCCTCGGGCATGTAGTGGGCCAGCGGCAGGAACACCGCCGCCGCCAGGATCTGCCCGGCCTGCACGCCCTGCAATGTGAAGCTGGCGAAGAAGCCGCGCCGGCCGAAGGGCGCGTGCTCCAGGATCATCGAACTGGCACCGGAGATCTCGCCGGCCACAGCAAAGCCCTGGATCAGGCGCATCAGCACCAGCAGCGCCGGCGCCCACAGGCCCGCTTGCGCATAGGTGGGCAGCAGGCCCACGGCGATGGTCGAGAAGCCCATCAGGAACATGCAGATCAGCAGCACGTTCTTGCGACCGTGCGTATCACCCAGGTGGCCCAGCACGAAGGCGCCGATGGGCCGTGCGACGTAGCCCACGCCGTAGGTCGCCAGCGAGGCGATGATTGCGATCTTCGGGTTGCCCGAGGGAAAGAAGATCTGCGGAAAGATCAGCGACGCCGCGGTCGCGTAGATGAAGAAGTCGTAGTACTCCAGCGCCGAACCGATCCAGCCGCTGGCGGCGGCCTTCTTCGATTGCGTGTGGTCGTGCGCCTGCGGCGCGGATTGCGCATGGGCCATCGTTCAGTCTCCTGGTGGGTGTGACAGCAAGGGGGCGAGAAAGAGCGGGCGGGCGTCAGCTCGCCTGCTGCGCCTGGGAAGCCAGGCGCGCTGGTGCGTTGGCGGCGCCGTAGCCGTCGTAGTCGGCATCGCGCTGCACCAGCTCGAAGAAGAAGCCGCCGGCCAGCGGCGGCGTGTAGGCATGCAGGTAGTCGCCGCCGGCCGAGCGGTCCAGCAGCACGCCGTGCGCGCGCAGGCGCGCCAGCAGGCCGGGCGCCAGGTCCAGGCGGGTCGGCAGGTCGTCGTAGTAGTTGTCCGAGATCGGCACGAAGGGCACACCACGCTGGCGCAGCGCCTCCACCGCCTGGAAGATGTCGTCGGTGGCCAGCGCGATGTGGTGCACCGCACCGCCGCCGCGCGCCGACACGCCGCGCGCCAGCTGCGTGCTCTGGCTGGTCGACGCGTTGAGCACGAGGCGCACACTGCGGTCGGCATTGGCCAGGCCGCGGCTTTGCACCAGGCCGAAGGGGTCGGCCAGTTCCAGGCTTTCCCCGGCCTCCAGGCCCAGCACCGCACGGGCGAAGAGCATCCAGGTGTGCAGCTGGTCGGGCGCCAGGCCCAGGGCCACGTGGTCCACGCGCATCAGGCCGGGCACGGCGTGCGCGGGATCTTCGGCGTCGTTCTGCTCGGCCACGAAGTCGGCCTGGAACAGCGCGGCGGTTCCCAGCCGCGTGTCGACGAAGTGCATCAGGTTGCCGCCCGGCATCACGGTGGCCGGCACGCGCATCTCGCCGGGCCCGACGGGGCTGTCGTGCCAGCGCGAAAGCAGCTGCGTGGCGCGGCCCACGGCCTGCTGCGGGTCGGGGCTGCCGATGCCCAGCGCGCACACGGTCGTGTCCTTGGCCAGGTCGAAGCGCTCGCGGGCGTAGGAGTCCGGCTGCGCATTCACGATGAAGTGGATGCCGCCCTGCCGGTACAGCCGCACGGCCTTCGAGCGGTGCTGCCCTGCATGCGTGAAGCCCATGCGGGTGAACAGCGCGTCCAGGCTGTCGGCGGCTTGCTCGTCCGCGGCGAACTCGATGAACTGGATGCCTTCCAGCGGCGGCAGCTCAGGCGGCTGGAACAGCGACGGCGCCGCGGGCGCCTCGGGCAGGCGCTTGTGCATCTCGCTCTCGAGGAACAGCAGCGAGCGCATCGCGTCCACCGCGGTGCGGCGGTTGGGCGTCTCGCGGAAGATGTCGTTGAAGATCTCCAGCGACAGGTTGCCCTGGTAGCCGCTTCGCAGCACCTGCTCGAAGAAGTCGAACACCGGCAGCTCGCCCTGGCCGGGGAAGCACCGGTGATGCCGGGCCCACTGAAGCACGTCCATGGAGAGCAGCGGCGCATCGGCCATCTGCACGAAGAAGATGCGCTCGCCCGGCAGTTGCGCGATGCCGGCGAAATCGTCGCGCAGCGAGAGCGTGTGGAAGCTGTCCAGGATCAGGCCCAGCGCCGGATGGTCGGCGCGCTGGACGATGTCCCAGGCCTGGCTCCAGCGCGAGGTCACGCGGCCCCAGGCCAGCGCCTCGAAGCCGACCCGCAAGCCGCGGCGGGCGGCGCGCTCTGCCAGTTCGTGCAGCTGGGCGGTGGCCAGCAAAGGGTCGTCCGTCACCAGCGGCGAGGTGTTCGAGCACACCAGCAGCAGCTCGGCGCCCAGTTCCTGCATCAGGTCGAACTTGCGCTCGGCGCGCTCCAGGTTGCGCTGGAACTGCGCCGGCGGCATGGCTTCGAAGTCCCGCAGCGGCTGGTAGAGATCCAGCGTGAGCCCCAGGTCCTGCCCGATCTGGCGCAGGTCCCGCGCCGAGCCCTGGAACTGGATGAAGTCCGGCTCGAACAACTCGTAGCCCTCGAAGCCGGCGGCCGCGATGGCTTCCAGCTTCTGACGGAGGGTGCCGCTCAGGGAAACGGTGGCGATGGATCGACGCATGGAGGCACTGTAGGTCGGCGCTCCCCTGCCCACAATGTCGCAGCCCAGTGCTGCGTGCGATCATCGAACACTTGCGCGCGACTTCCGCACGCTCCGGGGGCTTGCCCTAGTACAACGTCGCAGTGTTCGACGCCGGAAAGCCGACGCAGAGCGCGGCGATCGAACGCCTCAGGCTCCTCCGCGTTCGAAGGGGTTGAGCGGCCCGAGTCCCCGTCCCCACCGGTGCCCGCGGCCCTTCGCGCCAGCCTGCCGCAGCCACTGCCGGTGCCCCTCGCGCAGCGCCGAGGCACAGGCGCTTCCCGACCAGGCGGCGCCCGCCGCGAGATTGCCCTGGCGGAACAGCTGGCGCCCCAGCGCATCGATCTGGGCGATGAGCGCCGCATCCTTCAGCCCTGCGGCCCAGGCCTGCGGCGAGGCCTGCGCATGCGCCCGTGACCAGGCCAGCAGGGCCGCATGCGCGGCCCGGGCATCGCCTGCCTCGCAAGCAGCCAGCAGCTGGTCGAACATGGCCGTATCCGAGACCGACTGCGCCGCCCTCGCCTGCGCCCTGCGCGCCTGCCAGCGGGGCCAACGGCGGTAGAGCAGGCAGGCTGCCAGCACCACGACAGCCAGGCCAGCCAGCCACACCCCCACCACGGCCCAGCGCACGGGCTTGCGCGCCGGCGCGTTGGAGGCACCGACAGGCAGTTCGGGCGCGATCCGGTCGCCGGCGCCGGCCCCGGTCTTCACCTGCACCGTCACCGCGGGCGCCTGCACGGTCACCGGCTTCTGCGTGCGCGGGTCGAGCCACTGCAGCTCGACCGCCGGCAGCGTGTAGCGGCCAGACTTCTCGAACACGTAGGTCACGCGCTCGATGCGCTGGCCGCCGGCGAAGCCGCCGCCCTGCCCGCTCGAGTCGCGCAGCACCGGGTCGGCCGCATACATGCGCACGCCCGAGGGCGCCTCGAACTGCGGCGGCGGAATCAGCATGGCCGGCGCATCGGGCGCCCGGATCTCGACGGTGCGCACCAGCGCGTCGCCGGCCGCGAGGCCGGCGGCATCGCGGTCCAGCGTCTGCTGGATGGACAGCTGGGCCGTCGGCATCACCGGCGAACCGGCGGCGGCGGGGCTCGCGCCGGCCGGCAGCTGCGCGGTGATGCGGGTGGCTGGCAGCGTGAGGCTCGCCTGCTTCGTCTGCCCGTCGTCGTCGTGGTAGCTGAACTCGACCTTCACCGGCGGCAGCGTGAAATCGCCCGGCTGCTGGGCGGTGAAGACGTAGGTCTTCTGGATGCTGGCCAGGGTCTGTCCGCCCACCTGGTCCACGCCGTGGATGCCCCGCTCGTCAGGCATGGTGACGACGGCTCCAGGCACTTCCAGCGCCGGGAAAGGCGGCGCCGACAGGAAGAAGTTGGGCGCCACCACCGTGACGTCGATCGGCACCTGCTGGCCCACCAGCACCGGCTGCTGGCCCTGCACCTGCACGCGGATCGCCGGGCCGGCGGCCTGCGCCCCGCCCGCCAGCACCAACAGCGCCAGGAGCAGCAGGAACCGGCGGATGCCCGTCACGGCCGGGTCCCCGCAGGCTTCGCCGCAGGCGCCGGCTGCTGCGCCTGCAGTGCGAACTTGCGCGCGAGCAGCTCCGTCGGCGAGGTCTGGATGTTGCGCATCCAGGTCTCGGCGTTCTGCGCGGCCAGCATCTGCATCTCCTTCTCCCCCTTGGGCGGGCTCTTCTTGCCGTCGTACTCGATCTTGTCGGGCTTGATGTCCGGCGCCTCTTCCTGCTGGTCGGGGTCGTCCTTCTGCTTGAGCAGCGCCTGCATCAGGGCCAGGTTGTCCTGCGCCGCCTTCCAGCCGGGGCGGCGCTGCAGCGCCTGGGTGTAGAACTGCGCGGCCTGCTCGTAGCGCCTGCGCTGCGCGAGCGCATCGGCCTGGTTGAAGTCGCTTTCCGGCGAGTCGACCAGCGCCAAGGCCTGCTGCGCGTCCGCGTAGCGGCCGGCGCGGTAGAGCGCCACGCCGCGCCACATGGGATCCTTGAACAGCGCGGCAGCGGCCAGGAAGTCGCCCTCCTCGAAGGCACGCCGGCCCTGCTGGTCTCGCGTGAGCCACAGGTCCATGAAATGCCAGGGCGGCGCTTCCAGCGCGATGGCGGCGCCCGCATCGTCCGCCGTGCGGGACACCAGTTGCGCCAGCCCCTCGCGCGGCACGCCGCCCGCTGCCAGGAAGACCGCCAGCAGCCAGGCGCTGACCCAGCGCACCGTCCAGCCCTTGCGGAACCACAGGGCCGACAGCAGTGCGATCGGCACCACCAGCCACCACCCGGACTCCTTCCAGCGCGCGTTGGCCTCGGACTCCTTCTGCGCCAGGTGCGACTGCACGCGGTGCTGCACCCACTGCACGTCCTCGTCGCTGTCCAGCGTGACCGTGGCCACCGGCACGTCGGCCTCGCTGCCCAGGCGCTTGAGCGCATCGACGTCCAGTCGGGCGAAGCGCGGGCGGTCGGCCTCCACGGGGCGCCCGTCGTCCCAGGTCTTGAGCGGCCCGCCCTGCGCCGTGCCGAAGCCCAGCACCACCGGCAGGCTGCGGCCGCTGTCCACCTGCGCCTTGAAGGCAGCGGTGGCGGCGGGCTCCACGCCGTCGGTGAAGAAGACGATGGTGCCGGGCGTGTCCTCCTTGGCCATGTCGGCGTCGATGGTGCGCAGCGCCTGCGCGGTGTTCCTTCCCGGGCGGGGCATGATGCCGGTCTGCAGCGCATCGACGAAGGTCTGGATGAGGCGCGCGTCGTCGGTCAGCGGCAGCACCAGGTGCGTGCTGCCCGCATAGGCGTAGATGGCGGTGCGCGCGCCTTCGCGCAGGGCCAGCAGCGACTTCACCTTGAGCTTGGCGCGCTCAAGGCGCGTGGGGCTCAGGTCCATCGCGTCCATGGTGGCCGAGAGATCGATGGCGATGGCCAGCGGCGCCTTCTCCTCCAGGAAGGGCGGGCGCTCCCGCTCCCAGGTCGGGCCCGCCATGGCGATGGCACCCAGCGCCATGAGCGCCGAGGTGAGATGCACCGGCCGCAGCCGCCAGCCGCCGCGCCGCTCCACCACCAGCGCGTCGAGCAGATGCGGCGCGATGCTGCGCCGCCAGCGCTTGCGCACGTCGTCGCGCCAGCCCATGGCCCACAGCAGCAGCAGGGCCGGCAGCAGCGCGAGCAGCCACCAGGGCCGCAGGAAGTGGAACTGGGCCAGGCCGTCAAGCATCAGCCGCCCCTTCCACGGACTGCCGCGGTGGTGCGTCGTCCTGGTCGGCTCGCGCGGCCGACGCGCGCCTGGCCAGCGTCAGCGAAGCCATCAGCAGCTGGAAGGCGATGACGATCAGCACCGCCGCACCGAGCGGCCACATGAACAGCTCGCGCCGCGGCCGCCACGACAGCGTCTTCTGGTTCTGCGGCGTGATGCGGTCCAGCGTGGCGTAGATCTGCTCCAGCTCGCCCTGGTTGCCGGCGAAGAAGAAGCGCCCGCCGGTGGCGGCGGCCAGCGCGCGCAGCAGGTCCAGGTCGACCTTGTCCTCGCCGCTGGCGTTCGGATCGCCGATGCCCACCGTGTGCAGCGTGACGCCGCGCTCCTTGGCGATGTCGGCGGCACGCGCCGGCGGCATCTTGCTGGCGGTGTCGTTGCCGTCGGTGAGCAGGATCATCACCTTCTGCGGCGCCTGGCTGTGCTCGAACATCTTGATGCCCAGGCCGATGGCATCGCCCATGGCGGTGCTGGGGCCGGCCATGCCGGGCAGCATCTCGCCGATCATGGCCTGCACCAGTGCGTGGTCCATGGTGAAAGGCACTTGCGGATAGGGCGCATCGCCGAACACCACCAGCCCGATGCGGTCGCCGGTGCGCCGGCCGACGAAGTCCCGCACCACCTCGCGTACCGCGTCGACGCGGGGAATGACACTGCCGTCGGGGCGCTTGTAGTCGCGCGTGTCCATCGACTGCGAGAGGTCCAGCGCCAGCAGCAGGTCGCGGGCCGGCTGGATCTTCTCGATGGGCGGCTCCACGAACTGCGGGCGCGCCAGGGCCAGCACCACCAGCACCCAGGCGATAGGCGCGACGATCTTCTGCAGCCAGTGCGTGCGCGGCACCACCGCGCCGGGCGCCGGCTTCAGGCCCGCGGCACTGGCCACCTCGCCGAAGAAGGGCAGGCGCACCGAGGCGCTTTCCTCGCGGTACGGCGGCATCAGCCACCACACCAGCAGGGGCAGCGGCAGCAGCGCGAGGAGCCAGGGGTACTCAAGTTGATACATGGCCCTGGATCCATTGGCGCGAGGCCTCGATCAGCACTTCCACGTCATGCGCCGACACCCGCTGCAGCGCCTCGCGGTCGTGGTATTGGATTTCGCGCACCAGCGGCGCGAGCGCCTGCGCGCCGTGCGTGGCATGGCCGGCGTGCGACTGGATGAACTGCGCCCACTGCGAGCCGCTGGCGCTGGCCACCTGCTCGCGCGGCCACGCGGCCAGCGCGCAGCGCTTGATGAGCGCGGGCAAGGCCGACAGCACGGCGGCGCCCGTCCCGGGGTTGCCCTGCCATTGCAGCTCCAGCCGGCGCAGCTCGGCCAGGGCTTCGCGGCGGTAGCGGTTGCGCAACCAGCGGCGGATGCCGCGCCACAGCAGCCAGAGTGCAAGCAAGGCCAGCACCCCTGCGAGCACCTTCCAGCCGACGGTCTGCGGCATCCACGACACCGGAGGCGGCAGCACGACGTCGGCCAACTGGGAGAGCGAGGGCTTGGCGTCGCTCATCTCATCGCCTCCCGCGGCGTGCCTGCGGGTTCTCCTGGCCCAGCAGGCGGCGCAGCTGCGGTGCAGTCTCTTCCGCGGCCGACAAGGGCAGCACCGGCACGCCGATCAGGTGGCGCCAATCGAAGAGTTCGCGGCTGCGCTCGTCGACGAAGCTGGCGATGCCCTTGCGCACCGCATCGCGGCCCAGGCCCAGCTCCACCTGCAGTTCGCCGTCGCTCACCACCAGGTCGCCCGAGGGCGGCAGCTCGGTCATGAAGGGGTCGTGCACGATCACCGCGAGCAGGTCGTTGCGCGCGGCGATGCGGGTGAGCAGGTCACGCGTGAGGGCATCGTGGCCGTCGAAGTCGCTGACCACCACGACCAGGTAGTCGTGGTGCGCCATGCGCGCCGCCTGCTGCAGCGCCTGGTTCAGCTGCCCGGCCCCGCGGCCCGCCGGAGCGTCGGCCCGCAGGCGCTGGTTGCGCCGGGCGATCTCGCCCAGCAGCTGCAGCACGGCATCCCGGCTGCGCTGCGGCTTGAGCTGCGCGTGATCGTCGTCGCCGAAGACCAGGCCGCCCACGCGGTCGCCGTCCATCAGCACACGCCATGCGACCAGGGCCGCGGCCTCGGCAGCCGCCACCGACTTCATGGCGCGGCGCGTGCCGAAGAACATGTTCATGCGCTGGTCGACCAGCAGCAGCACGGGGCGGTCCCGCTCCTCCGAGTAGACGCGCACATGCGGCACGCCGCTGCGAGCCGTGACGCGCCAGTCCATGCTGCGGATGTCATCGCCCGGCAGGTAGGGGCGCAGCTCCTCGAAGTCCAGGCCTCGCCCGCGCACGCGCGAGGCGTGGCGCCCGGCCAGCACGCTGTGCACCGGCTGGCGGGGCATGAAGTGGAAGTCGCGCGCCGCCACCTCGAGGCTGGAGAGTTCCGCGGTCGTCACGTGGACTCCCGGGACGGCATCGGGATCGTCCGCCGCGCTCAGCGCAACGTGCGCCGCCTCCGCGGCGCGTGCCGGCATCTTGCGGCCGGCACGCGCGAGGCCGGCCAGGTGCAGACGCTTGCCTTCGAACATCGGCGCCCTTCCCTTCCCCGGCTCAGGCCACCGCCACCTTCTGCACCAGCCGGTCGATCACCGCATCGGCGCTGACGCGCGCCGCATGCGCCTCGTACGACAGGATCAGGCGATGCCGGAACACCTCGTGCACGGTGGCCTGCACGTCCTCCGGGATCACGTAGTCGCGTCCCTGCAGCCAGGCGTAGGCGCGCGCCACCTTGTCCAGGCCGATGGACCCGCGCGGGCTCACGCCCACCTGGATCCACTGGGCCAGCTCGGCATCCACCGGCGCGGGTTCGCGCGTGGCCTGCACCAGTGCGACGATGTACTTCTCCACCGATTCGCTCACCTGCACCGCGTGGATCTCGGTGCGCGCGGCGAAGATGCTGTCCTGGCCCAGGCGCGCCTCGTTGCGGGAGACGCCGGCCTGCGCGGCCGAGGACTCCTCGCTGCGCGCCAGGCGCACGATGTCGGCCTCGGCGCCGCCCTCGGGGTAGCCGACGCTCAGGTGCATCAGGAAACGGTCCATCTGCGCCTCGGGCAGCGGGTAGGTGCCTTCCTGCTCGATGGGGTTCTGCGTGGCCATCACCAGGAACAGCGGCGGCAGCGGGTGCGTCTTGCCGCCCACCGTGATCTGCCGCTCCTCCATGGCCTCGAGCAGCGCGGCCTGCACCTTGGCGGGCGAGCGGTTCACCTCGTCGGCGAGCACCAGGTTGGCGAAGAGCGGACCTTCCTGGAAGCGGAACTCGCCCTTGCCCCCCTCGCTGAAGTAGATCTCCGAGCCCGTGATGTCGGCCGGCAGCAGATCGGGCGTGAACTGCACGCGCGAGAAGCGTGCTTCCAGGTGCTTGGCGAGACTCTTGATGGCACGCGTCTTGGCCAGGCCCGGCAGGCCCTCGACCAGCAAGTGCCCGTCGGCCAGCAGGCCCAGCAGCAGGCGCTCGATCATGCGCTCCTGCCCGATCACCGAGCCCATCATGGCCGTCTTCAGGGCCTGCACGTCCGACAGTGCGCTCATCGCTGCGTTCCTTCCGTGGAGTTGCCTTGTCCGTCGCCGCCTGCGGCCGACGCGGGACCGCCGGTGAACCAGCGGTAGTAGGGATTGGCGGCATCTTCGCGCATGAGCTGGCGCATGTCCTGCGCCCAGGCAGCGTAGTCGCGCCTGTAGGCCGAGAGGCCCGCGCGGTAGAAGCCGCGCAGGCGCCGCTGCTCGGCTGCGAGCCCGGCCTGGAATTGCGCGTCCTGCCCCGTCAGCACCGGGAAGTCGGCCAGCTGGTAGAGCGTGGGCAGCACGCGGGCGAACTCGCCCGGCCGCACCCAGTCGGCGTATTCGATGCGCGGGCGGTCGTCGGTCACCGGGAGTGCGTCACCGGCGAACTGCTCCAGGCCTTCGCGGCCCATCACCCAGGTGGACAGCAGCGCCTCGGGCGTGGCGACACCCACTTCGCCAAGGCTTGCCGCCACCGTAGGCTGGCTGAAGCGCTGCACGATGCGCGGCACATCCAGCTCGATGGGCTCGAGGGAGCCCACCAGCAGCATCTCGTGCAGCTCGGTGCTCCAGAGCGTGGCGTGCGGGAAGACATCCAGGAAGCTGCGCACCAGCGCGCGGGCGTCTTCCTCGTTCTGCGTCGGGAGCGGCAACCACTGGGCGAACAGGCCGCCTTGGGTCAGACGCGCGGCCGCCAGGCGATAGAAGTCGCTCGAGTACAGGTTGACCACCCCCACGGCGGAAGGCGGCGGCGGTTCCAGCGTGATGAGGTCGTAGCGCTGCGCACTGCCCAGCAGTTCGCGCCGCCCGTCGCGCAGGCGGATCTGCACGCGCGGGTCGCTGGCCACCGACTGGTTGCCCGAGAACTGCGGCGTGGCCCGCACCACCGCCGGCAGCAGTTCGGCCACGACGCGCTCCTGCAGCGTCGGATAGGCCAGCAAGGCGCCGGCCGTGATGCCGGTGCCCAGTCCGATCACCAGGGCCGAGCGTGGCTCTTCCTTTGCGATGAGCAGCGGCAGCAGCGCCTGCAGCCGCATGTAGCGCAGCGAGGTCATCGCATCGCCCGAGTTGGAGACGCCCTGGATGTACAGGCGCTTGAAGGCGTGGCTGCCCGAGCGCTGCGCGATCACGGCCACCGTGCCGCCGCGGCTTTCCTCGTAGAACACCAGCTCGCCGCCGCGGGACTTGGTGAGCAGTTGCGCCAGCCGGTCGGTTGGCGTCAGTACCGCCGCGAGCACCGATGCCAGCGCCACTGTCGCGACCGCCGGCCAGGCCCAGCGCGAGCGGCCCGGCGCCCGCCAGACCGCCGCCAGGCCGACTGCCGCCGCCGCGATGGCCAGCACGCCCAGCGCGCGCACCAGCCCCAGCACGGGCACCAGCACGAATCCCGCGAGCAGCGTGCCGGCGATCCCGCCCAGCGTGTTCAGTGCCACCACGCGACCCAGGTCGCGACCGACGCGCCGCGCGTCCACCGCGAGCCGCAGCGCGACGGGGAATGCCGCCCCTAGCAGCACCGTGGGAAGGAAGACGATGGCCAGCCCTGCGACGGCAAAGCGCAGGCTCATCGCGGCCAGCCGGTCGTCCGGCCCGGGCAGCAGCGCCGCCGCGGCGGACTGCCACGTCAGCAGCCATGGTCCGAGCAGCGCGAATTCCAACAGGGCGACCAGTCCGGCGCCCGCCACCAGCAGGGCGAACACGCCCCAGGGGTCGCGAATGCGATCCGCCCAGCGCGCCTGCAGCGCACTGCCCAGCATCAGGCCGGCAAGGTAGGTGGCGAGCAGCACCGAGAAGGCGAAGGCGCGTGTGCTCATGAATTGCACCAGCGCCTGCGACCACACCACCTCGTAGCCGAGCGCGATGCCGCCCGCCACGGCATAGAGCCAGAGCGCGGTGCGGGCGGAAGTCGACACGGGCTCGCCGCCGGCCGGCGCCAGAGGTGAAGCGGCTTGGCCATCGGCATCGGCTGCCATGGGCACCCTGCCCCGGTCCAGCAGCCAGGCCGTCAGCGCCACCAGCAGGTTCAACCCGGCCGCAGCCAGCGCCGAGCCGCGCACGCCCAACGCGGGAATCAGCAGGAAGGAAGCGAGCAGCGCGCCCGCAATGGCGCCGGCCGTGTTGGCCGCGTACAGCCCGCCGCCAGCTCGCCCCACGCGGCCCGTGGCTGGCGCCACTGCGCGCATCAGCACGGGCAGGGTCGCGCCCATCCACAACGCCGGCACCATCACCAGCACCGCCGGCAGCAGCCAGGCCAGCGGGCCGGCATGCGACTCCAGCCACACGAATGGCGCGGCCGTCTGCGCCAGCGCCAGGGTGGCCAGCACGGCGAGCACTGCGATGCCGGCCTCCACGGCGGCGTACAGGCGCAGCGGCCGCACCTGGCGGTCAGCCATCGGTCCGCCCCACCAGCCGCCGAAAGCGAGCCCGGCGAAGAAGGCGGCGACGCCAAGCGCCACCGCATGGACCTCGACGCCCACCACGAGGCCGAGCTGCTTGACCCACAGCACCTGGAACACCAGGGCCGAGAGTCCGGACAGGAAAAGCAAGGGCGCCGCCAGCGCCGTGCCAAGGCTGGCGCCGGGTGCCCTCGTGATCATGTCCGTTGCCGGCGCCTGGCCGGCAGGCACCGGCGTGGACCCGGACCCCGCCTGGAGGCCCTCAGGTCCGCGCCGGCGCGACCTGCGCATCGTCGACAACGACTACTTCTTCTGTTGCGGCTGCGACTGCGCCTTCTGGCGGTCGATCTGCGCCTGCACCTTGCGCTTGATGTCCGCGCTGACCTGGTCGATGGTGAAGCTGGCCGCCACCTGGCTCGGCGGATAGTCCACGAAGGTCTGCAGGAAGTTGCCCGCGCGGCGGCCGCCTTCGAAGATCACGTACGCGTTCTCGGTCTGCATGTTCTCGTACCCGTTCGTCGGCCCGATGTCCCCGCGCTCGTACGGATCCGAGCGCAGGTTGTAGAACTTCGGGGTGCGCAGGCAGGTGAAGGGCTCCTTCCAGATCTGCATGCCCCCTGGCGCCCGTTGTTCGCAGAAGACCACCTTGAAGGCGGTCGGGTTGCTTGCGCCGGGGAGCACGGTGTCGAAGCGCATCGCCACCAGATCGCCGTCGTCGCTGAAGTAGAAGAACTCGTCGCGCGCGCTCTTGTCGGTCTGGCCGGTCAGCATGGGCAGCTGGTTGAAGCCGTCCAGGTGCAGCTTGAAGTTCTTGCCGCCGATGCCGGTGCCCTTGAGCAGCCGGTCCTTGACGTTGTTGTCACCCGCGGCGGCCAGCAGGGTCGGGAACCAGTCCAGCCCCGAGATCAGCCCGTTGCTGGTGGTGTTGGGCTTGATCTTGCCCGGCCAGCGCACCATGGCCGGCACCCGGAAGGCGCCTTCCCAGTTGGAGTCCTTCTCGCTGCGGAACGGCGAGTTCGCCGCGTCCGGCCAGCTGAAGAAGTTGGGGCCGTTGTCGGTGGTGAAGATGACGATCGTGTCCTCGGCGATCTTCGCGTCGTCCAGGGACTTGAGCAGCCTGCCCACGTTCTGGTCCATCTCCCACATGCCGTCGGCGTACTCGTGGCCCATGCCCAGGCCCGCCTTGCCGCGGTTCTCGGCCCGCACGTGCGTGTACATGTGCATCCGGGTGAAGTTCATCCACACGAAGAAGGGCTTCTTGGCGTCGGCCTGCTTCTTGATGTAGTCGACGGCGGCGCCGGTGGTCTCGTCGTCGATGGTCTCCATGCGCTTCTTGGTCAGCGGCCCGGAGTCCTGGACCTTGCCGTCGGAGCTGGACTTGATCACGCCGCGCGGGTTGTAGGCCTTGAGGAAGTCCTTGTTGTCCTTGAACCAGTAGGGGCGCTCGGGCTCTTCTTCCGCGTTCAGGTGGTAGAGGTTGCCGAAGAATTCGTCGAAGCCGTGCTTGGTGGGCAGGAAGCGGTCCTGGTCGCCCAGGTGGTTCTTGCCGAACTGCGCCGTGGAATAGCCCAGCGGCTTGAGCGCCTGGGCGATGGTGACGTCGCGGTCCTGCAGGCCCGCGGTGGCGCCCGGGACGCCCACCTTCGACAGGCCCGTGCGGAACACGCTCTGGCCGGTGATGAAGCTCGAGCGGCCTGCCGTGCAGCTGTTCTCGGCGTAGTAGTCGGTGAACTTCATGCCTTCGCTGGCGATGCGGTCGATGTTGGGCGTGCGGTAGCCCACCATGCCGTTGCCAAAGGCGCTGATATTGGTCTGGCCAACGTCGTCGCCGAAGATCACGAGGATGTTCGGCTTCTTGCCGCCGTTGGCGGGCTGCGTCTGGCCCTGCGCCTGCGGCGGCTTGTTCGCCTGTGCGATCGCGCTCGTGGCGCCGAGCGCGGCGCCCAGCGCCAGGCCCGCCATCATGAGCACGCGCGCAAGGCCCGTGCGTTGGGTCAATGAATCCAGCATTCTTCTGCTCTCCTTTCGGTTCTAGGGCTTCCCTGGAAAGATCTGCTTCCAGTCCTTCTTCATGCTCACGACCACCCAGTTGCGGCGCGGGGCTTCGTCCAGCGCCTTGTCCAGCTTGCCGAAGGGCGACTGGCGGTCGTAGGCAAACTCGCGTTCGGCGTCGTCGTGATGCACCAGCAGGCCCAGGCGGCGTCCGCTGCCGCTGGTCGTGTACTGCAGCATCTGCAGGTCGCCGTCCGAATTGCCGAAGGCCAGGATCGGCTGCTGCCCGATCTGCATGTAGATGCCGACGGGCTTGCCCGGCCCGTCGTCGACGAAATGAAGGTTGGGCTGGCGCATCAGCGCCTTGCCGTCGAACACGATGCCCTGCGAGGAGCCCACCACCTGCTCGGGCGGGATGCCGTACACGGCCTGCGTCCAGGGACGCATCACCTCCATGGTGCCGCCCGAGACGATGAAGGTCTTGAATCCCTTGCTGCGCAGGTAGCTCAGCAGCTCCAGCTGGGGCTGGTACACGGTCTCCGTGTAGGGCCGCTTGAGCGTGGGATGGCGCGAGGTGGCGAACCACTGGCGCACGGTCTTGTCGTAGTCGTCCACCGACATGCCGCTGTTGGCCTGGATGAGCAGTTCCATCAGCGGCTTCTCGCCCTGGGCCAGCGCGCCCTTCAGGTCATTGGCGGCCAGCGCCTTGTAGACCGGGTTGTCGGCCCACTGCGGATTGCGCGGCGCCGCGGCCTTGACCTGGTCGATCATGAAGGCGAACTGCGTGTACATGGGCTGCTCGACCCACAGCGTGCCGTCGTTATCGAAGGTGGCGATGCGCTGCGCTGGCGGCACGTAGTTGGGGGAGCCGTCGCGGGTGACGTCGTCGACGAATTCGAGGATGGCTCGGCGGGCCTGGCCATCGGCCCACGAAGGCAGGGGATCGGTGCCGGAGAAGCTGGCGCATCCCGCTGCGCCCAGCGCCACGAAGCCCGTGACGAGCCAGCGCGCCGTGCACTGCCACCATGCCCTGCTTGCTTTCGAGAAAAAGCCTGCCATCGCCCCGCATCTCCCGTTTGGGTTGTAGTGCTTGTCTTGTGCTTGCCGGCCCGTGGATTTCTTCTCTCTTCGCGCGTTCGACGCGTCCCTGCGCATTTAACCCGGGCGGCGAGGCGCAGCGTAGCGTTGTTGCGCGACTGTTGCAATCCTTTCGGTGGATCGCAGCGAGGTCCCGGGTGCAGACACGGCGAGGAACTCGCCGAGGCACGCGGGCTCACAAGCGCATCGGCCAAGAGAAGTCACAGTCTTGACCCACAATGGCGCTTTTTTTCGTCAACCAAGCAAAAGAGAAAGTGGCAACTGCAATGATCCGTTCCGACGATACCGGCAAGCTCGTCCTTCGCGTGGCACTGGGCGTGCTCATCCTGCTTCACGGCATTTCCAAGATCAGCTCAGGCGTGAGCGGCATCGCCGGCGGCCTGTCCGCGCACGGCCTGCCGGGCGCGCTGGCCTACCTGGTCTACGTGGGCGAGGTGCTGGCACCGGTCCTCATCATCGCCGGCATCTACACGCGGCCGGCCGCATGGATCGTGGTGATCAACATGCTGGTGGCGATCTGGCTGGTGCATACCAAAGACCTCTTCGCCCTGAACAAGCAGGGCGGCTGGGCGCTGGAACTGCAGGGCATGTTCCTGTTCGCCGCGATGGCCGTGGCCTTCATGGGCGCCGGCCGCTTCAGCGTCGGTGGCACCGGCGGCCGCTACAACTGACCAGCGTCAGTCGTCTTCGCTGGCATCGAGGCCTGGAAACAGGACCTCGGTGAAGCCGAAGCGCGTGAAGTCGCGCACCCGCATCGGGTAGAGCTTGCCCAGCAGGTGGTCCACCTCGTGCTGGACCACGCGCGCGTGAAAGCCGCTCACCGTGCGATCGATCGGATCGCCGTACGGGTCGAAGCCGGTGTAGCGGATGTTCGCGAAGCGCGGCACCACGCCGCGCAGGCCGGGCACCGACAGGCAGCCTTCCCAGCCCTCCTCTTCCTCGTCGCCGATGGGCGTGATCACCGGATTGATGAGCACCGTGCGCGGCACGATGGGCGCATCGGGGTAGCGCGGGTTGGGCGCGTTGGTGCCGAAGATCACCAGCTGCCGGTCCACGCCGATCTGCGGCGCCGCCAGGCCGGCGCCATTGACGGCGGCCATGGTCTCGAACATGTCGCGCACCAGCAGGTGCAACTCGTCGGTGTCGAACTCGGCCACCGGCTGGGCGATGCGCAGAAGCCGCGGGTCGCCCATCTTCAGGATTTCTCGAACTGCCATGCGCCGATTATCCGGCGCCCGCGCATGGCAGCCGCAGCAGCGCCGGCGTCAGCGCCAGTAGGGGCGCCCTCCCCAGTAGCCGCGGCCGTAGTAGCCGGGGCGCCCGTAGTAGGGCCGGCCGTAGTAGCCGCCGACGCCGATGCCGACGCTCACGGGCGGCGCCACCACCACCGGCGCGGCCGGTCCGACCACTTCTCCATAGGGACCGTAGGCAGGCGGCGCGACCACGCAGCCGCCCAGCAGGAAGATGGCCGCGCCGGCACTGCCGGCCAGGGCCAAACGGCGAATTGCTCGCATGGGCTTTGCTCCTGTATGTGGATTCATCTGCCCATTCAACGGCCCGCCTGCTGCCCTGTTGACCCTCCGTTGTGAAGCCCAGGTAAAGGCCTGTCAGCCCTGCAACAACTCCAGCATCCGCGCTTCGTCGATGACCTCGACGCCCAGCTCGCGCGCCTTGTCCAGCTTGCTCCCGGCCTCGGCCCCCGCCACCACGTAGTCGGTTTTCTTGCTCACCGAGCCGGCCACCTTGGCGCCAGCCGCTTCCAGCCGATCCTTCGCCTCGTCGCGGCCCAGGCTGGGCAGCGTGCCGGTGATGACGAAGGTCTTGCCCGAGAGTGGCTTGGGTGCGCGCGCCGCGGGCTCGCCTTCTTCCCAGTGCACGCCGCTGGCGCGCAGCTGCTCCACCACCTCGCGGTTGTGCGGCTGCTGGAAGAAGGTGTGGACACTCTGCGCCACCACCGGGCCCACGTCGTTCACTTCGAGCAGCTGTTCCTCGCCCGCGTCCATGATCGCGTCGAGCATGCCGAAATGCTTGGCCAGGTCCTTGGCCGTGCTCTCGCCCACGTGCCGGATGCCCAGCCCGAATAGGAAGCGCGGCAGCGTGGTCTTCTTCGATTGCTCCAGCGCGTTGACCAGGTTCATGGCCGACTTCTCCGCCATGCGGTCCAGCCCGGCCAGGGTGGAAAGGCCCAGCTTGTAGAGGTCGGGCAAGGTGCGGATGAGTCGGCCGTCCACCAGTTGCTCCACCAGCTTGTCGCCCAGGCCCTCGACGTCCATGGCGCGGCGCGCCGCGAAGTGCAGGATGGCCTCCTTGCGCTGTGCGGCGCAGAACAGGCCGCCGGTACACCGGTGGTCCACCTCGCCCTCCTCGCGCACCGCGTCGGAGCCGCACACCGGGCACTTGGACGGCATGGTGAAGATCGGCCCGCGCTGCTCGGGCGCGCGTGCGGCGCTCTCGGGAAGCACGCCCACCACCTCGGGGATCACGTCGCCGGCGCGGCGCACGATGACCTTGTCGCCCACGCGCACGTCCTTGCGGCGCACCTCGTCCTCGTTGTGCAGCGTGGCGTTGGTGACGGTGACGCCACCCACGAACACGGGCGCCAGCTTGGCCACCGGCGTGAGCTTGCCTGTGCGGCCGACCTGGATCTCGATGCCCACCACCTCGGTCACCTGCTCCTGCGCCGGGTACTTGTGGGCCACGGCCCAGCGCGGCTCGCGGCTCTTGAAACCCAGCTGCCGCTGCAGCGCCAGGCTGTTGACCTTGTAGACCACGCCGTCGATGTCGAAGGGCAGCGCGTCGCGCCTGGCCGCGACCTCCGCATGGAACTTGACCAGTGCCTCGGCGCCGGGCCCGACGGCGCGGTCCTTCGACACCGGCACGCCGAAGTCGGCCAGCGCATCCAGCATGCCGCTGTGCGTGTCGGGCTGCGCATCCCAGCCCACGACCTCACCCAGGCCATAGGCGTAGAAGCTCAGCGGCCGCTGCGCCACCAGCGCCGGATCGAGCTGGCGGATGGCGCCGGCGGCGGTGTTGCGCGGATTGATGAAAGTCTTCTCGCCCTTCTCTCGCTGGCGCTCGTTCAGCTTCTCGAAGGCATCGCGGCGCATGTAGACCTCGCCGCGCACCTCGAGCACCGGCGGCGCATCGCCCTTGAGCCGCAGCGGGATCTGGCCGATGGTGCGCAGGTTCTGCGTCACGTCCTCGCCGGTCTCGCCGTCGCCGCGCGTCGCGCCCTGCACCAGCACGCCGTTCTCGTAGCGCAGGTTGATGGCCAGGCCGTCGAACTTGAGCTCGGCCGCGTACTCGACCTGCGGCGCATCGGCCGCGAGGCCCAGCTCGCGCCGCACCCGTGCGTCGAAGGCCTGGGCACCCGCGGCGGTGGTGTCGGTCTCGGTCTGGATCGAGAGCATGGGCACTGCATGCCGAACGGGCGTGAGGCCCGCAAGCACCGCGCCGCCAACCCGCTGGGTGGGCGAATCGGGGGTACGAAGCTCAGGGTGCGCCGCCTCGATGGCCTGCAGGCGCTGGAAGCGCTTGTCGTACTCCGCGTCGGGCAGCTCGGGCGCGTCGAGGACGTAGTACAGGTAGGCGTGGTGCTGCAGCTCGGAACGCAGCCGCTGCGCCTCGGCGGCCAGCTCGGCCGGCGGCGTGGAAGAAGAAGTGCTCATGTGATGGTCGGTATGCCCGCGGTTGCAGGCATTGTCTTCTCAGAAGTCGCGCAAGCCGCCGTGGCCGCCCGGCCGACGCGCTGCACGTCCTTTCGGCCGGGCCGGCGGATCAGCTGAACAGGCGGCGCGCGAGCACGGAGCCGGCGGCCAGGTCGCGCGAGTCGAGCGTGTCGTAGAGCTGCTCGAGGTCGGAGCCGATGATGTCCATGGTGTCCTCGCGCAGCAGCTGGCTGTCGCCGTCGGTCACCACGCCGTCCATTTCCTTGGCCAGCGTCGCCGCGACTTCGCGCATGCGGCCGAACGGCTGCTCGGAACGCGCCACCTGGGGCACGTCCAGGCTCAGCACCAGTTCGCGGATGGCGGACTGGGTCGGGTCGTCGGCCAGCGCGGCCTGCGTGTCGAAGGCCAGGCCGAGCACGGGCGGCAGGCCGTTCTCGCTGGCGGGCAGCACCATGCGCCCGGGCAGCAGGCCGGGCACGAAGCCCAGGCGCGCGGCGTTCTGCTGCACGTAGCCGGGGCTCCAGGCGGCATGACGCGCGCGCAGGACGAAGCTCAGCTGTGCGTCGTGCGAGCTGGCGAACTGGTCCAGCTCGCGGGCGCGGCCCACCTCGTCCAGCATCTCGGGGAACTGCGGCGTGCCGTTGACCGCGTCGGCGAAGGTGGAGGCCTTCACCGTGAACTCGGAGAACTCGATCTCGTTGAGCGCGCCGATGCGGTTGGCCATCTGCACGCCGGCCTGGAAGCCGCGGTAGCGCTGGCCCGGCGCCGGTGTCTCCCACTGGCCGCTCGCGTCGTTGAGGCCCTCGATGGCCACCGGCTTGCTGCCGGCACGGCGCGTGGCAGGCATCGCGGCCAGCGCCGCCTCGCCGGAGACGACGCCGTCCAGCGCGATCGGCGCGATCACGTCGATGAGCGCATCGAGCGATCCGCGCCGCTCGGCGCCGCCGGTGCTCAGCGCCGCAGGTGCGGGCAGGTCCGGGTCGAACAGGGGCTCGTGGCGGTCGGCCGAGGCGTCGGTGGGCGGGTCCACGTGCAGCACGGGCTCCTCGCCGTCCTCGCGGCGCAGCGGCTGCGGCGCAGAGGGCGCGGTCTCGTCGGCACGCAGTTGGTCGGGCTGGCGCGGCGTGTTGCGGCGCGAGGTCCAGGCGTTGTAGGCGATGACGGCGGCCAGCACCAGGCCGCCCAGGATCGCGAGTGCGACGGTCAGGCTGCTCATGCGGCCTCGGCCATCGAGGCTGCGGCTTCCATGTCCACCGCGACGATGCGCGAGACGCCCTGCTCCTGCATGGTCACGCCGATCAGCTGCTCGGCCATCTCCATGGCGATCTTGTTGTGGCTGATGAACAGGAACTGGGTCTCTTTGCTCATGGCGGTCACGAGTTTGGCATAGCGCTCGGTGTTGGCGTCGTCCAGCGGCGCGTCCACCTCGTCCAGCAGGCAGAAGGGCGCGGGGTTGAGCTGGAAGATGGCGAAGACCAGCGCGATGGCCGTGAGCGCCTTCTCGCCGCCCGACAGCAGGTGGATGGTCTGGTTCTTCTTGCCCGGCGGCTGCGCCATCACCTGCACGCCCGAATCCAGGATCTCGTCGCCCGTCATCACCAGCTTGGCGTTGCCGCCGCCGAAGAGCTCGGGGAACATGCGGCTGAAGTGGTCGTTGACGATCTTGAAGGTGCCGCCCAGCAGCTCGCGCGTCTCGCCGTCGATCTTGCGGATGGCGTCTTCCAGCGTGTTGATGGCCTCGTTCAGGTCGGCCGACTGCGCATCCAGGAAGGTCTTGCGCTCGCGCGCCACGGTCAGCTCGTCCAGCGCGGCGAGGTTCACCGCGCCGAGCGCCGCCACTTCGCGATGCAGGCGGTCGATCTCGCCCTGCAGGCCGGTGAGGCGCACCTTGTCGGTCTCGATCGACGCGGCCACCGCATCCAGGTCGGCCTGCGCGTCTGCCAGCAGCTGCGCGTACTGCTCGAAGCCCAGGCGCGCTGCCTGCTCCTTGAGCTGGAAGTCGGTGATGCGCTGGCGCAGCGGATCGAGCTCGCGCTCGAGCTGCAGGCGGCGCTCGTCGCTGGCGCGCAGCTTGATGGTCAGGTCGTCGTACTGGCTGCGGGTCGCACCCAGGGCGGCCTCGCGCTCCAGCTTCAGGGCCAGTGCGTTCTGCAGGCCGGCCTGCGCGGCAGCGTCCGACAGGCGCTCCAGCTCGGCGCGGGCGCGCTGGTCCTCGTCGGCCAGCGACACGGTCTGCTGCTCGGAGGTCTCGATGGCGCGCTGCAGTTCGGCGCGGCGCGCCTCCAGCGTGCGCTGCGCGAAGGTGGCTTCCTGCGCCTGGCGCTCCAGGCTGCGATGCTGCTCGCGGCTGTCGGCCAGGCGGCGCTGGGCCTCGATGACCTTCTCGTCGAGCTGGGCGTGGCGCTCCTGGCTGTCGGCCAGCTGCATGTCCAGCTCCTCGAAGCGGGCCTCGGCGGCCACGCGGCGTTCCTGCAGCTCTTCGAGTTGCGCGTTGACTTCGCCGAGATCGGCATTGAGCTGCTCGCTGCGCGCGCGCGTCTGCTCGGCCAGCTGCGTCAGGCGCAAGGTTTCCACCTGCAGCTCGTGCGAGCGCGACTGCGTGTCGGCCGCTTCGCGGCGTGCGGTGACCAGGCGCGAGGCGGCGTCGCTGTAGGCCGCTTCGGCGCGCACCAGGGCGCTGCGAGCCTCTTCGTTCAACAGGGCCTGGGCGCGCAGCTGGCGCTCCAGGTTCTCCATCTCCTGCTGGCGGGCCAGCAGGCCGGCCTGCTCCGAGTCCTGCGCGTAGAAATTGACCCCATGCGCCGAGACGGCATGGCCGCTCTTCACGTAGATCACGCCGCCGGGCGGCAGCTTGTCGCGCAGCGACAGCGCCTCCTCGAAGCTCTGTGCCGTGAAGCTGTCGTGCAGCCAGTCCGTCAGCAGGGCCTGGAGGCCGGCGTCGTTCAGGCGCAGCAGGTCGGCCAGGCGCGGCAGGCCGCCCTCGCCTGCCGGCTTCGCGGCGCTGGGCGGGCTGTAGAACGCCAGCTTGGCGGGCGGCGCGTCCTTGCCTTCGGCGCCAAGGAAGCCACGCACCATGTCCAGGCGGCTGATCTCCAGCGCGCCCATGCGCTCGCGCAGCGCGGCTTCGAGGGCGTTCTCCCAACCCTGCTCGATGTGGATCTTCGTCCACAGGCCCTGCAAGCCTTCCAGGCCGTGCTTGGCCAGCCAGGGGGCGAGCTTGCCGTCGGTCTTGACCTTTTCCTGCAGCGCGCGCAGCGCCTCCAGGCGCGCCGACAGCTCGGCATGCCGGGCGCTCTCGGTGTTCACCTGCTGCTGCTTCTCGCGCCGCGACTCGTCCAGCTGAGGCACCGATTCCTGCAGCTCGTGCAGGCGGGCATCGGCCTCGCTCGCGGCTTCCTGCGCGGCGGCCAGTTGCTCCTGCATGTCGACGAGCTTCGCCTCGTCGGGCGCGGCCAGGGCGCGCTTGTCGGTTTCAAGCCGCTCGGCGCGCACGTTGAGCTGGCGCACCTGGTCGTCGATGTTGCGCTGGTCGGCCGCCAGCACCTGGATCTGCTGCTGCACCTGCGTGACCGCGACGCGCTGCGAGTTGGCCTCGTCCTGCGCGCGCTGCTGGGCCTCTTCCAGCTCGGGCATGCGGGCGTCGTGCTCTTCGAGCTGCGCGGCCAGCAGGATCGACTGTTCCTCGGCATCCACGCCTCTTCCGGCCAGGGTCTCGATCTCGGCCTGGGCATCCTCGCGCCGGGCACCCCATTGCGCGACCTGCTCCTTGAGCTGGGCCAGGCGCTGCTCGACGCGCTGGCGGCCTTCGACCACGAAGCGGATCTCACCCTCCAGCCGGCCGACCTCGGCACTGGCCTCGTACAGCTTGCCCTGCGCCTGGTTGACCTGGTCGCCGGCGGCGTAGTGGGCCTGGCGCACGGTCTCGAGCTCGTTCTCGACGTGGCGCAGCTCGGCGGTGCGGGCCTCCAGGTCGTTGATGGACTTCTCCGCGTCCATCTTGATCTTGGCCTGGTCGGCCTCGCTCTCGCCGCGCTTGAGGAACCACAGCTGGTGCTGCTTGCGCGTGGCGTCGCCCTGCAGGGTGTTGTAGCGCGCTGCGACCTCGGCCTGCTTCTCCAGCTTCTCGAGGTTGGCGTTGAGCTCGCGCAGGATGTCTTCCACGCGGGTGAGGTTCTCGCGCGTGTCCGACAGGCGGTTCTCGGTCTCGCGGCGGCGCTCCTTGTACTTGGAGACGCCGGCGGCCTCTTCCAGGAACAGGCGCAGCTCTTCCGGCTTGGACTCGATGATCCGGCTGATCGTGCCCTGGCCGATGATGGCGTAGGCGCGCGGGCCCAGGCCCGTGCCCAGGAACACGTCCTGCACGTCGCGGCGGCGCACCGGCTGGTTGTTGATGTAGTAGCTGCTGGTGCCGTCGCGCGTGAGCACCCGGCGCACGGCGATCTCGGTGAACTGGCTCCACTGGCCGCCGGCGCGGTGGTCGGCATTGTCGAAGACCAGCTCCACGCTGGAGCGGCTGGCCTGCTTGCGGCTGGTGGTGCCGTTGAAGATCACGTCCTGCATGGACTCGCCGCGCAGTTCCGAGGCGCGAGACTCGCCCAGCACCCAGCGCACCGCGTCCATGATGTTGGACTTGCCGCAGCCGTTGGGCCCGACGACGCCGACCAGCTGGCCGGGCAACATGAAGTTGGTCGGTTCGGCGAAGGATTTGAAGCCGGAAAGCTTGATCGAGTTGAGGCGCACGAGCCTTGCCTTGCTCGCCCGGCTCCGCAATCGCTGCAGAAATCCAGGCCAAGCTGTTGATTTGTAAGGAAGTTTGTCGCAGAGAGAACTGCGCACCGAAGCGACGATGATACCGTGCAGGGAAGGACACGGATGTCCAGGGAGTCCCCATGTCGCTTCGCTTGAAACTGGTCTTGTGGGTGTCGCTGGCGACCGTGCTGGCCGGTTGCGGCGCCACCCGCTCGACCACGCGCGCCGAGGGCTACGGCAACCAGGAATGGCTGCAGTCCGGTGCCAATCGCGTGGCCAACCTGGCGCTGCGCGACAACCTGGAGTCGGTGAGACGGGTCCAGCTGTCGCTCTACCGGCGCAATCCGAAGGAATGGCGCAAGTGGTCGGCGAACCAGGAAGACGCGGCCAAGCGCACCTGGGACCTGGCCATGGGTGACGCCAACCTGCCCCAGCTGCACGGCGCCACCGGCATCGACGCCGTGCGCGCCGCCTTCGACCTCGGCTACCAGGGCGACCGGGTGGCCGCGCTGGTGGTCGGCTGGACCTCCATGCTCAAGCAGGCCAACGGCAACACCTGGTCGCAGACCATGATCGACGGCGTGGATGCGGAGAACGCCTTCCGCACGGCGCGCAACATGGAGATCTCGCTGTGGCTGCTCTACGCCCGGCGCGACGCGAAGGACCAGCCCCTGCTGCTGTCCACCGAGATCAGCGACCAGGGCCGCAACCTCGTGGTCGACCGCGAGCTCTCCAAGGTGGTGGCGCGGCTGGACCTGCTGGCCGCGCAGGCCGACGAGAAGTACCGCCGCGCCGCGCTTGACTTCAGCCAGAGCGTGATCATGGGCAGCATGGCACCGTTCCTGCAGTTGGTGCCGCGGTGAGCGGCGTCTCTCTCTAGAATGCCCCGCAGCTCCCCGGCACCCCAACCCTCAAGGCAAGGCAGGTTCATGAGTTCACTCAACTTCATCGGCGGCGAAAAAGGCGGCGTGGGCAAATCGGTGACATCGCGCCTGCTGGCGCAGTACTTCATCGACCGCAGCCGGCCCTTCGTGGGCTTCGACACCGACCGCTCGCACAGCTCCTTCACCCGCTTCTACCAGGGCTTCGCCTCGCCGGTGGTGGTCGACAGCTTCGAGGGGCTGGATACCGTCGTGAACGGCTTCGAGACCAACCCCGAGCAGAGCGTGATCGTCGACCTGGCGGCGCAGACGCTGGCGCCGCTGTCGCGCTGGATCAAGGAATCGGACCTGTTCTCCGTCTTCGACGAGCTGGGCGTGCAGGTCAACTTCTGGCACGTGCTGGACGACGGCCGCGATTCCACCGACCTGCTGGGCACCCTGGTCGAGACCTTCGGCGACAAGCCCAACTACATCGTGGTGCAGAACTACGGCCGCGGCAGCGACTTCGCCTTGCTGCTGGGCTCGCAGTCGCTGTCCAAGGCGATGCTGGCCGGCGCCAAGGTCATTGCCCTGCCCCGGCTGCACGACGCCAGCATGCGCAAGATCGACGCGCAGAACACCAGCTTCTGGAAGGCCGTGAACGACCGCGAGAGCGGCGCGGCCCTGGGCCTGCTGGAGCGCCAGCGCGTGAAGAGCTGGCTGGCGACCGTCTACGCCGCCTTCGACACGCTGCCGCTGTAGCGGCTGCCCTTGCCGCGGACGCCGGCGATCAGCAGGCCGATGATCAGCAGGCCGAACACGGTGAAGGCCACGAACGACCAGTTGGCGATCGACAAGCCCAGGAAGGTCCAGTCGATCTTGGAGCAGTCGCCGCTACCGCGGAAGATCATCGGCAGGGCGCGCTGCAGCGGGAAGGTCTCGATCATCCCGTAGATGTCGCGGCCGCAGCTGATGAATTCCGGCGGATGCCACTGCAGCCAGCTCTGGCGTGCGGCGGTGAAGGCCCCGCCTACGCTGGCCACCAGCGCCAGCACCGCCCAGGCGATGCGGGCCGCATGGCCGCGCACCGCCGAGGCCAGGCCGGCGAACACGGCCACGCCCACGAGGGCGTAGCGCTGCACCACGCACATCGGGCAAGGCTCGAGCCCGACCACGTGCTGCAGGTACAGGCCGAAGGCCAGCATGGCCACGCAGGCCAGGCCGATCAGGCCGAACGCACGGCGCGGTGCGCCGAAATACCACGGAAAAACGTTCAAGGTGATACCCAGTCCTCTTCGACGAACACCCGGGCCTTGCGCGGCGTGGCGACCACCTCGTCGCCCTCCTTCAAGCCCAGGTCGCGGAACTGTTGCGCAGGGATTTGCGCCTCGATGATGGTTCCGCCGCCCGGATTATCAGGATTCGATTCGACCGGTTCGAGTTCCAGGCGCGCGATCGGCCCGACCACGATCGCCCGGCCGATGGTGGCCACGATGCCGCTGGCGCCGGCCACGTAGCGGCGCACGTCCAGGTCGTGCGGGCGCACGTAGGCCAGGGCCTTGGCATCGCGCGCGCCACCGTGCTCGGGGGCGTCGAAGCGCACGCCCTGCACCTCCACCTCGCCCTCGTGGGCGCGGCCGTGGAACAGGTTCACGTCGCCCAGGAAACCGTAGACGAAGGGGCTGGCGGGCTGGTCCCACACCTGCTGGGGCGAGCCGACCTGCTCGATGCGGCCGCTGTTCATCAGGACCACGCGGTCGGCCACCTCCAGCGCCTCTTCCTGGTCATGGGTAACGAAGATGGAGGTGACATGCAGTTCGTCGTGCAGGCGGCGCAGCCAGCGGCGCAGCTCCTTGCGGACCTTGGCGTCCAGCGCGCCGAAGGGTTCGTCCAGCAGCAGCACCTTGGGCTCCACCGCAAGCGCGCGCGCCAGGGCGATGCGCTGGCGCTGGCCGCCCGACAGCTGCGAGGGATAGCGGTCGGCCAGCCAGTCGAGCTGGACCAGCTTGAGCAGGTCCATCACCTTGGCCTTGATCTGCGCGTCGCTGGGCCGCAGGGCGCGCGGCTTCACGCGCAGGCCGAAGGCCACGTTCTCGAACACCGACATGTGGCGGAACAGCGCGTAGTGCTGGAACACGAAGCCGACCTGGCGTTCGCGCACATGCACCTCGGTGGTGTCCTCGCCGGCGAACAGGATGCTGCCGGCGTCGGCCGTCTCCAGGCCGGCGATGATGCGCAGCAGCGTGGTCTTGCCGCAGCCCGAGGGGCCCAGCAGGGCCACCAGTTCGCCGGATTCGACGTCCAGGTTGACGTTGCGCAGCGCGTGGAAGTCGCCGAACTGCTTGCTGACGTTGCGGATCTCGATGCTCATCTTCTGATTCCTTTCTCTCACGCCGCGGCCGCGTCCTGCGGCGTCGGCGGGCGCTCGGGCGGCAGGTCCGCCAGCGCCTTCATTTCACGCTCGTGGCGCCACTCGATGACCGACTTGATCACCAGCGTGACCAGCGCCAGGATGGCCAGCAGCGAGGCCACGGCGAAGGCCGCGACCGACTGGTACTCGTTGTAGAGCACCTCCACGTGCAGCGGCATGGTGTTGGTCTGGCCGCGGATGTGGCCCGAGACCACCGACACCGCGCCGAACTCGCCCATGGCCCGCGCGTTGCACAGGATCACACCGTACAGGAGGCCCCACTTGATGTTGGGCAGCGTCACGCGCCAGAAGGTCTGCCAGCCGGTGGCGCCCAGCACGATGGCCGCCTGCTCCTCGTCGGTGCCCTGCGCCTGCATCAGCGGGATGAGTTCGCGCGCGATGAAGGGGAAGGTCACGAAAACGGTGGCCAGCACGATGCCCGGCACGGCGAAGATGATCTTGATGTTGTGCTCGGCCAGCCAGGGGCCGAACCAGCCCTGGGCGCCGAACACCAGCACGTAGATCAGGCCCGCCACCACCGGCGACACCGCGAAAGGCAGGTCCACCAGCGTCGTGAGGATCGCCTTGCCACGGAACTCGAACTTGGCGATGGCCCAGGCCGCCGCCACGCCGAACACCAGGTTCAGCGGCACCGTGATGGCCGCGACGATCAGCGTGAGCCGGATCGCCGACCAGGCATCGGGCTCGCGCAGCGCCTCCAGGTAGGCATCCAGGCCCTTGCGCAGGGCTTCGGTCGCCACGGCCGCCAGCGGCAGCACCAGGAACAGGCCCATGAAGGCCAGCGCCAGGCCGATCAGCAGCCAGCGCACAACGGGCGATTCGGTGGTGCCCGCCTGCGCGCGGCGCACGTTGCTCCGAAGAGCCGGTCCGCCGCCGCTCATGCCGTGCCTCCGGAACGCTTGCGCTGCCAGCCCTGCAGCGCGTTGATGACCAGCAGCATCACGAAGGAGATGACCAGCATCACCAGCGCCACCGCGGTGGCGCCGGCGAAGTCATACTGCTCCAGCTTGCCGATGATGATCAGCGGCGTGATCTCCGAGACCATGGGCATGTTGCCCGCGATGAAGATCACCGAGCCGTATTCGCCGATGGCACGTGCGAAGGCCATGGCGAAGCCGGTCATCAGCGCCGGCATGATCGAGGGCAGGATCACCCGCCAGAAGGTCTGCCAGCGCGTGGCGCCCAGCGAGGTGGCGGCCTCCTCCAGCTCCTTCTCGGTATCTTCCAGCACCGGCTGCACCGTGCGCACCACGAAGGGCAGCCCGATGAAGATCAGCGCGATCACCACGCCGGCCGGCGTGAAGGCGAGCTTGATGCCGTGCGGCTCCAGGAACTGGCCGATCCAGCCGTTTCCGGCCAGCAGTGCCGTGAGCGAGATGCCGGCCACGGCGGTGGGCAGCGCGAACGGCAGGTCGACCAGCGCATCGACGATGCGCTTGCCCGGGAAGTGGTAGCGCACCAGCACCCAGGCCACCAGCAGGCCGCCGAAGAGGTTGACGATGGCCGCCAGCAGCGAGGCGCCGAAGGTCAGTCGATAGGAAGCCAGCACCCGCGGCGAACTGACCGCGGTCCAGAACTGGTCCCAGCTGAGCGTGAAGGTCTTGAAGACCAGCGCCGACAGCGGGATCAGCACGATCAGGCACAGGTAGAACAGCGCGTAGCCCAGCGTCAGGTTGAAGCCGGGAAGCACCCGCTTGGCCTTGCCGCTGCGGCCCGGCCCGCCACCACGCAAAACCGGCGCTGCCGGTTTGGAGGGCAGCGCCGGAGAGATCGAAGCACCCATGGCGTGCTTACTTGGCGCCGGGGGTGTAGAGCTTGTCGAACTGGCCGCCGTCATTGAAGTGCACCTTCTGCGCCTCGCTCAGGCTGCCGAAGAGTTCCTGCACGGTGAACAGCTGCACCGGCTTGAAGGTGGCGGCGTGCTTCTTCAGGATGGCCTGCGAGCGCGGGCGCAGCGCGTGCTTGGCGGCAATCTCCTGCGCCTCGTCCGAATAGAGGTAGTCGAGGTAGGCCTTGGCCAGCTCGCCGGTGCCCTTCTTGGCCGTGGTGCGTTCCACCACCGCCACGGGGTTCTCGGCCAGCACGCTGATCGAGGGGTAGACCGAGTCCACCTTGCCGGCGCCGAACTCGCGGTCGATCGAGACCACCTCGGATTCGAAGGTGATCAGCACGTCGCCGATGTTGCGCTGCAGGAAGGCGGTGGTCGCGTCGCGGCCGCCGCGCGCCAGCACCGGCACGTTCTTGAACAGCTTGCCGACGAACTCGGCGGCCTGGGCGTCGCTGCCGCCCTTCTTCTTCACGTAGCCCCAGGCGGCCAGGTAGGCGTAGCGGCCGTTGCCGCCGGTCTTGGGGTTCACCACCACGACCTGCACGCCGGGCTTGATGAGGTCGTCCCAGTCCTTGATGCCCTTGGGATTGCCGTTGCGCACCAGGAACAGCATGGTCGAGGTGGTCGGGGCCGCGTTGTCGGGGAACCGCTTGGCCCAGTCCTTGGCCACGACGCCCTTGTCGGCCAGGAACTCGATGTCGGTGCTGGTGTTCATGGTCACCACGTCCGCCTCCAGGCCGTCGGCCACCGCGCGCGCCTGGGCGCTGGAGCCGGCGTGCGACTGGTCGATCTTGACGTCCTTGCCGGTGGTTTTCTTGTAGTGCGCGACGAAGGCGGCGTTGTAGTCCTTGTAGAACTCGCGGGCCACGTCGTAGGACACGTTCAGCAGGCTGTTGCCCTGCGCGAAGGCGGGCGCCACGGCGGCGGTGGCCAGGGCGAAGGCGGCAAGGATCTTTCTGGTTCTGGTGGTCATGGATGAGCCAATCGTTCTGAAGGGAAAGTGGTGGCACGGGGCGCCGGCGCGGGCGGCGCGTCCCCGTGGGTCAAGGACTGGAACAGCGCCTGGCCCAGCGGCCAGGGCCCGTGCCCCGAATCGGTGTCGATGTGTCCTGCATTCTGCATGCGGACGAATTCGCTACCCCAGGCGCGGGCATAGGCGCCGGCCAGGCGCACCGGGCAGCCAGGGTCGTTGCTGCTGGCCACCATGACGCTGCGGTACGGCAATGGCGCGTAGGGCACGGGCGCGAAGCTGGAGAGCTGGGCGCGCCGCTCGGGGTCGCAGGGCGCGACCAGCAGCGCACCATGCACGCGGGCGGCGGCCTCGGGGGCCAGATGGGCCGCGGCGATGCAGCCCAGGCCGTGCGCCACCAGCACCAGCGGCGTATCGGCGGCCAGCACGGTGGCTTCGAGGCTGGCGAGCCAGGCGTCGCGGTGCGGCGTGCTGTCGTCCGGCGGCGTGAACCAGAGCGCGTCCGAGGCCTCGGCAGCCCACAGGCGCAGCCAATGGGCGGCATCGGCGCCGCGCCAATCGGGCACGAAGAGGGTCTGGAAGCGGCTCACGAGGGGCTCATGGGTTTCGGAGCCCGGATTGTGCGAAGCGCCCCTCGGATAACAAACGAATATCTATTTGTTTGAATATGCGCAAATTCGCATAAAGCGCATTGCGAACTCATCTAAGGCCCCTCGCCGGGCCTCGGCGGGCCTCAAAGAAGCTCTTCGTCGACCAGGGCCGAGATCATCGACAGCCGCAGCCGCCGGCCCCAGTTCAGCGACGGCTCGCTGGCGTGGACCACCTCGCGCTCGCCCTCGGTCGCCACCCATTGCAGGCGCGCCGGCTCGTCGCCCTCACCACGCAGGGTGCGCACCTGGTAGCTGTGCGGCATGCGCTGCGAATGCAGCAGGGCCGAGGCCTGGCTGGCCAGCACGGGGCTGTCCACGATCAGCGCCATCTCGGTGTTGGAATGCGCCGAGCGGCGGTCCATGTTCATCGAGCCGATGGACAGCCAGCGCCCGTCCACCACCGTCACCTTGGCGTGCAGGCGGCCCAGGGAAGTGCCAGCCGCGTCGCTCTCCTGCGCCGACGACGCGGGCGGCATCAGCTCGTACAGGTTCACGCCCATGTCCAGCAGCGCCACGCGATAGCGGGCGTAGCCGAAGTGGGCCAGCGGCTCGTCGGTGGTGGCCAACGAATTGGTGACCAGCGACACGCGCACCCGGGAGGCCGCGTCGCGCAAGGCCAGCAGGCCGCGCTCGCCGGGCACGACATAGGGCGAGGCGACGAAGACCTCGCGCGAGGCCGCCCGCAGCAGCGCCAGGTTGGCCTGCATCACGGCGCCGTCCTCGCGGCCCGCGCCCGCCACCTTCTGCGGCGCGTCGGCCACGACCAGGACCGAGGCCATCGACAGCGCGACCCGGCCTTGCTGCAGCTGCGCGCCCACCGGCGCCTGGCCCAGTTCGTCGACATCCCCGGCCGGCAGTTCGGCCGCCGCGGCCTGCGTCTGCATGCGGCGGTCGAAGGCCAGGCGCGCGGGCTCGCCCTGTGCATCCTCGGCGGCCAGGCTCTGCACCGGATAGGCCTGCTCGCTGTTCCAGTAGCGGTCGAACACCGCCGACATGCGCGCCACCACCGGGCCGGCCGAGAGCAGGTCCATGTCGATGAAGTTGGCGGGCTCGCTGCGCTCGAAGTAGGCGTCGGCGACGTTGCGCCCGCCGCTGATGGCAAAGGCGTTGTCCGCCACCAGCAGCTTGTTGTGCATGCGGCGGTTGACGCGCGAGAACTCGTGCAGCGACAGCAGCGTGCGGGCCGCCACGCCGCCGTCGCGCACCGGCAGCGGGTTGAACATGCGCACCTCCACGCCCGGGTGATGCGCCAGGCCCGCCAGCAGCGCGTCCTCGCCGCCGGCGTAGAGGTCGTCCACCAGCAGGCGCACCCGCACGCCCCGAGCGGCGGCGTCGCGCAGCTCGCGCAGGAACTGGCGGCCCGAGCTGTCGTCGGCGATCTGGTAGTACTGCGCATCGACGCTGCGCTGCGCACGGCGAACCAGGGCGATCCGCGCCTCCAGCGCCTGGTCGCCGGCGGGCAGCAGGCGCAGGCCCGAGCGCGTGGCGCCGCCCTCTTCCTGCTTTGCTTCCAGCGACGCTTCGGCGATGGCCGCCAGGCGCGTGCCGCCCACGTCGTCCAGGGCCTGCGAGGACTGCCGCTGCACCGACTGCGGCAGGCCGGCGCAGCCCGCCAGCAGGGCGAGCAGCAGCGGCATGAGCCAGCGGTGGAGGGCAAGGGATTCCATGCACGGAATCTAGAGAATCGCGTCCTGACCGACGAGTCAGCAATACGCTGTGAAGATGTGAACAAGTTCACATGCGACGATCATCCGACCCATGACCCCATTTGCCGCCGACCAGGACGCCGACAGCCGCCTGCCGCAGGCGCTGTTCGACGCCGTCGCCCAGCGCGGGCAGGCGCGCAGCTTTCCGATGCACGCCATCCTCATCAACGAGGGCGACAGCACCGACTCGCTCTACATCGTCCTCACCGGCCGGGTGAAGGCCTATGCCAGCTCGGAAGACGGCCGCGAGGTGGTGCTGACCGAGTACGGCCCCGGCGAGTACTTCGGCGAGCTGTCGCTGGACGGCGCGCGGCGCTCGGCCTCGGTGAAGGCGCTGGAACCCTGCACCTGCCGGGTAGTGCAAGGCTCGGAGCTGCAGGCCTTCCTGGCCGAGTACCCCGCCTTCGCCATGCATCTCACCCACAAGCTCATGCGCATGGTGCGGCGCCTGACCGAGCAGGTGCGCGGCCTGGCGCTGCAGGACGTCTACAGCCGCGTGGTGCAACTGCTGCAGGAGCTGTCCGACCCGGTGGGCGAGGAGCGCGTGGTGCGCCGCAAGCTGACCCAGCAGGACATTGCCGACCGCGTGGGTTCCTCGCGCGAGATGGTCAACCGCGTGATGCGCGAGCTGGACACCGGCGGCTACGTCACCCAACGCGAAGGCCGCCTGGTGCTGCTGCGCAAGCCGCCCCCGGGCTGGTAGGGGGCGCGCTCAGATCGCGTAGTCGTGCGGCTCGGCGCCGCTCATGTTCTCCGCGAGGAAGTCGATGAGCTTGCGCACCGCGGGCACCAGGGCGCGTCGCTGCGGGAAGACCGCATGGCAGATGCCCGGCCGCGGCCCCCATCCCGGCAGCACCTCCTTGAGGCGCCCGCTGCGGATGTCGGCGCGGCACATGTAGTCGGGCAGCATGCCTGCGCCCGTGCCGGCCAGCACCGCGAACTGCAGTGTCGACAGGTCGTCCGCCAGGTAGCGCGGCGCGTGGTGCCACATGTGCTCCGCCCCTTCCGGACCTTCCAGGCGCACGCTCACGCGGCCGTCGCCCGCAGCGGACATGGCCACGGTATCCAGCCGGTCCAGGTCGAAAGGCGTACGGACGGGCCCCTGGCGCGCCAGCAGCATCGGGCTGGCCACCAGCAGGCCGCCGCTCTCGCCGAGGTTCTTGGCCACCAGCGTGGCGCTGTCCTCGATGGCGGGGCGCACGCGCAGCGCGATGTCCACGCCCTCCTCCACGGGGTCGACCGGGCGGTTGAGCACCTGCATCTCGATGCGCACGCCCGGATAGCGCTCCATGAAGCGCGGCAGCAGCGGCCCCACGCTGCTTTGCGCCAGCGTCACCGGGCAGCTGATGCGGATGGTGCCGCGCGGCTCGGTCTGCACCTGGGCCACCGCCTCCGCGGCCGCCTGCGCGGCATCGCGCATGGCGATGCAGTGGCGCAGGTAGAGCTCGCCCGCCGGCGTGAGCGACAGGCTGCGCGTGCTGCGCTGCAGGAGCTGCACGCCCAGCTCGCCCTCCAGGTCCGCCACCCGCCGCGAGAGCCGTGACTTCGGGATGCCCAGGGCCCGCCCGGCCGCGGCAAAGCCGCCCCGCTCCGCCACCTCGGCGAAATAGACCATGTCGTTGAGATCTTGCATGTCGGTCGGCCCTCTCGTTCTATTTTTGGAACAATCTAAGTCATTTTTGCCGACTTATCAATCAATCGACTCATAAATAGACTTCTACCCATGCCGGCAACCTGCCGGCGCCAACTGAACACGAAAGAGAGCAAGTCATGAAGCTGCTGCACGTCGATTCGAGCGTCCTGGGCGCCAACTCCGTTTCGCGCCGACTCACCGCCAACGCGGTGGCCGACTGGGTTGCCACGCACCCCGGCACCGAAGTGGAGTACCTGGACCTGGCCGTGGAGGCGCCGAGCCACTTCGACGCCGACTCGCTGGGCTTCCGCCTGCCCGAAGGCACCCAGCTGAGCGAAACGCAGAAGCGCGAGAACGCCGTCTCCGAGAAGCTGGTGAGCCAGTTCCTCGCCGCCGACGTGATCGTGGTGGGCGCGCCCCTGTACAACTTCTCGGTGCCCAGCCAGCTCAAGGCCTGGATCGACCGCCTGGCGCAACCCGGCCGCACCTTCAAGTACACGGAGAAGGGCCCGACGGGCCTGGCGACCGGCAAGACGGTGATCGTGGTCTCGACCCGCGGCGGCATCTACTCGACCAGCGATGCCGGCCAGGCGGCCGAGCACCAGGAAAGCTACCTGAAGGTGGTGTTCGGCTTCTTCGGCATCACCGACGTTCGCTTCGTGCGCGCCGAAGGCCTGGCCATGGGTGACCAGGTGAAGGCCCAGGCTCTGGAGGCGGCCGCCGGCGACAGCCTGCGCGCCAGCGCGGTGGCTGCCAATCAGGCGCAAGCAGCCGTTGCTGCCTGACCGACCTCGGCTACTAGCAGAAAGCCGGGCTCCGCAAGGGGCCCGGCTTTTTTCATGGGGCGGCTTTACTTCGCGTGGGCCTTGACCCAGGCGACGTACTTCTCGACCCAGCCCTTGAGGAACTCGCGCGTAGCCTCCACCGCCACGTGGCCCTTGTCGTCGAACAGGCCTTCCTTGTTCTGGACGAAGGCCTCGGGCTGGCCGAGGGTGGGCATGTCCAGGTAGGCCAGCGTGTTGCGCAGGTGCTGCTGCGCCAGGGCCGTGCCGATGGCGCCCACCGAGATGCCGATCACGCCCGCCGGCTTGCCGGCCCAGGCGCTCTGGCCATAGGGGCGCGAGGCGTTGTCGATGGCGTTCTTCAGCACGCCGGGCACGGAGCGGTTGTACTCGGGCGTCACGAAGAGCACGCCGTCCGCCGCCGAGATCTCGTTCTTCAGGCGCCGCACCTCAGGTGCCTGGTTGCCGTCCTGGTCCTGGTCATAGTGCGGCAGGTCGTCGATGCGCACGTGCTCGAAGGTCACGCCCGAGGGCGCGAGCTGCGCCAGCGCCAGCGCCAGCTTGCGGTTGAGGGAATCCTTGCGCAGGCTGCCGATCACCACGGCGATCTTGAGTTGGCTCATCGATGCTTCTCCATAAGTACGGGTTCGAGGGAATGTGGCGCCGCGGGCAGTCCGCGCGCCCAGGGATGACGGTCCGCGCCTCAGGGCACGGGCCGCGCGTTCTGCAGGCTGGCCTGGGTCACGCTCGCGCCGGGCGGCACGTCGGAGGTGATCCAGACGTTGCCGCCGATGGTGGCGCCGCGCCCGAGCGTCACGCGCCCGAGGATGGTGGCGCCGGCATAGATCACGACGTCGTCCTCCACGATCGGATGGCGCGGCAGGCCCTTCTGCGGGTTGCCTTCCTGGTCGGTGGGAAAGCGCTTGGCCCCCAGCGTCACCGCCTGGTACAGGCGTACCCGCTTGCCAATGACGGCCGTCTCGCCGATCACCACGCCGGTGCCGTGGTCCATGAAGAAGCCCGCGTCGATGCTGGCGCCGGGGTGGATGTCGATGCCGGTCTGGCTGTGCGCCAGCTCGGCCAGGATGCGCGCCAGCAGCGGCAGGCCCAGCTGGTAGAGCTTGTGCGCCAGCCGGTGGTGGATGAGCGCCAGCACGCCCGGATAGCACAGCAGCACCTCGTCCACGCTGCGCGCCGCCGGGTCGCCCTGGTAGGCCGCCAGCACGTCGCTGTCGAGCAGGCGGCGGATGGCCGGCAACTCGGCCGCGAAGGCGCGGATGGCGTTGGCCGCCTGGGCCTCCATCTCGGCCACCGGTGTGCCGCTGTGGCGTGCCATGTACGACAGCTCGAGCAGGGCCTGCGCCTCCAGCGCATGCAGGGCCGAGATGAGCGTGTGGCCGACATAGAAGTCCTCGCTCTCGTGGCGCAGGTCCACCGGGCCCAGGCGCATGGGAAAGAGCGCGCCCTTGAGTTGCTCGACCGCCTGCCCGAGCGCCTCGCGCGAGGGCAGCTCGCGCCCGCCCGGGTCGCGTGCCCGCTTCTGCGAGTCGCGCCACTCGCTGCGCACCTGGCGCAGCGCCGCCACGATCTCGCCCACTTCGAATTGCGACATCCATGCTCTCCGGGCGCACGAGGGGCGCCCCGGAGCACATGGTAGGCCGGTTTGCGAAGCGGCGCCGCAGGCCGGCGGGTCGGGCCGTCGTCAGAGCTTGGCCAGCGACACCTCGGTGGACTTGACCAGCGCGACGACCTCGGAGCCGACGCGCAGCTGCAGCTCGTCGACCGAGCGCGTGGTGATCACCGAGGTGACGGTGCCCCAGGGCGTCTCGACGTCGATCTCGGAGACGACGTCGCCGCGGATGATCTCGCGCACGCGGCCCTTGAACTGGTTGCGGACATTGATGGCCTGGATGGACATGGCAGGGTTCCTTTCTCTTGCGGGTGGTAAATCGTTCAGATGGCCCAGCGCAGGGCATGCGCCGCGGGCTCGAGCCAGGGCGCACCGGCAGCAGGCGCCGCGTCGGGCTTCTGCAGCACGCGGTCGAGGATGCGTTTCTCCAGTGCGGCGAAGGCGGGGTCGCCCTGCGAGCGCGGGCGCGCCAGGGTGATGGCCTCGTCCAGCGCGATGCGGCCGTCCTCGATGAGGATCACGCGGTCGGCCAGCGCCACCGCCTCCTGCACGTCGTGGGTGACCAGCAGCGCGGTGAAGCGGTGACGCTGCCACAGCGACTCGATCAGCCGGTGCATCTCGATGCGGGTGAGCGCATCCAACGCGCCCAGCGGCTCGTCCAGCAGCAGCAGCCGCGGCTCGTGCACCAGCGCCCGCGCCAGGGCCACGCGCTGGCGCTGCCCGCCCGACAGGCGCGCCGGCCACTCGCCCTCGCGCTCGGCCAGGCCGACCTGGGCCAGTACCTGCGCGCCACGCGCCCGCGACTCGCGCGGCAGGCCCAGCGTCACGTTGTCCAACACGCGCCGCCAGGGCAGCAGGCGCGCTTCCTGGAACATGATGCGGGCCTCGTCGCGCAGGCCGTCGATGGGCTGGCCATCGGCCAGCAGTTGCCCTTCGCTGGCCGATTCCAGGCCGGCCACCAGGCGCAGCAGCGTGCTTTTGCCGCAGCCGCTGCGCCCGACGATGGCCACGAACTGGCCGGGCTCGATGGACAGCTGCAGCTGCCGAAGTACCTCGCGCTGCCCGTAGCGCTTGCCCAGCGCGCGGGCCTGCAGCCGCACGCCCGGATGGGTTGACGTCGCTTCGCTCATGCGCCCTTCTCCTGGTAGCCCGGATGCCAGCGCAGCCAGCCGCGCTCCAGGGCCCGCGCGAACACGTCGGCCAGCTTGCCCAGCAAGGCGTAGAGCAGGATGCCCACCAGCACCACGTCGGTCCGCAGGAACTCGCGGGCATTCATCGTGAGGTAGCCGATGCCCGACTGCGCCGAGATGGTCTCGGCCACAATCAGAATCACCCACATGAGGCCCAGCGAGAAGCGCAGGCCCACCAGGATGGACGACATCGCCCCGGGCAGGATCACCTCGCGGTAGAGCTGCCAGCGCGTGAGGCCGTAGCTGCGCCCCATCTCCACCAGCTGCGGATCGACGTTGCGGATGCCGTGGAAGGTGTTGAGGTAGATCGGGAAGAACACCGACACCGAGATCAGGAAGATCTTGGCCGTCTCCTCGATGCCGAACCACAGGATCACCAGCGGAATGAGCGCCAGCGCCGGCACGTTGCGCACCATCTGCACGGTGGAATCGAGCAGGGTCTCGAGGAAGCGCACCGAGCCGGTCAGCAGGCCCAGCAGCAGCCCGGCCCCGCCGCCGATGGCCAGGCCCAGCAAGGCGCGGCCGGCGCTGATCTTCAGGTGCTCCCACAGTTCACCGGACAGCGTGAGCTCCCAGGCGCTGCGCAGCACGTCCAGCGGCGCCGGCAGCACCCGCGCCGAAAGCCACCCTGCCGACGAGGCCACCTGCCAGGCGACGACCAGCGCCAGCGGCACCAGCCACGGGACCAGCCGCCGCGCGACGGCGCGCGCCAGCTGGCGCAGACCTGCCAGCGAAGGCGCGGCCGCGGCAGGCACGGGAAGGGTCGTGATTCGTTCGCTACTCATCGGCACCTCAGCTCTGCGACGCGAGGCGCGAGGGCGCATCGACGTTGGCCACCACCTCGCCGAAGGGACCGGTCTGCGCCTGGCCGGCCAGCTTTGCCTTCGCATTGAGCGATAGCAGCGGGAACACCAGTTCGGCGAAGCGGTAGGCCTCCTCCAGGTGCGGGTAGCCGGAGAAGATGAAGCGGTCGATGCCCAGCGAGGCGTATTCCTCGATGCGCGCCGCCACCGTCTTCGCATCGCCCACCAGGGCCGTGCCGGCACCGCCGCGCACCAGGCCGACGCCGGCCCAGAGATTAGGGCTGATCTCCAGGTCGGCGCGGCTGCGCTTGCGGCCGCCCTCGTGCAGCGCGGCCATGCGGCGCTGGCCTTCCGAATCCATGCGGGCAAAGGCGGCCTGCGCGCGGGCCACGGTGGCGTCGTCCACTCGGCTGATCAGCTCGTCGGCGGCCTGCCAGGCGGCCTCCTCCGTCTCCCGGACGATCACGTGCAGGCGGATGCCGAAGCTGGGCTTGCGCCCTTGCTTCGCGGCGCGCTCGCGCACGTCGGCCAGCTTGCGCGCCACGTCCAGCGGCGGCTCGCCCCAGGTGAGGTAGGCATCGACCTGCTCGGCCGCCAGGTCGTGCGCGGCCGCCGACGAGCCGCCGAACCACACCGGCGGATGCGGCTGCTGCACGCTCGGGAACAGCAGGCGCGCGCCCTTCACGCTCAGGTGCTTGCCGTCGAAGTCGAGGGACTCGCTGCCGTGGCTGCGCGTGATGATCTCGCGCCAGATGCGGATGAACTCCGCCGACTGCTCGTAGCGGGTGGCATGGTCGAGGAAGACGCCGTCGCCCTCCAGCTCGGCCTGGTCCCCGCCGGTGACCAGGTTCACCAGCAGGCGCCCGCCCGAGAGCCGGTCGAAGGTGGCGGCCATGCGCGCCGCCAGGCTGGGCTGGTGCAGGCCGGGCCGCACCGCCACCAGGAACTTCAGCCGGCGGGTGGCGCCGATGAGGCTGGAGGCGATCACCCACGGGTCTTCGCAGGAGCGGCCGGTGGGGATCAGCACGCCCTCGTAGCCCAGGGTGTCGGCGGCGCCGGCGATCTGGCGCAGGTAGTCGAGGTCGACCTGGCGCGCGCCCTCGGCGCTGCCGAGGTAGCGGCTGTCGCCGTGCGTGGGAAGGAACCAGAAGATCTGCATGTGTTCGTGTTCTCGCTGGATGGGGTCAGACGGCGAAGAGGAGAAGGGCCGGCGCCCGGAAGGGCCGCGTGGGCAGGCCCCAGGCCTGGGCGGTGACGCGCACCACCTGGGCGATGCGCTGGCGCAAGTCGTCGCTTTGCATCGCGGCCTCCGGCTTCAGGCCAGGCCCGGCGCGGCGGCGTCGAGCACGTTGATCTTTTTCGGGATCAGCTTGAGCGCCAGGAAGGTATCGGCGATCACTTGCTGCTCCGCCAGGATGGCCTTGGTGATCGGCCCCACGCCGAAGGCGGTGCGGCCGATGCTCGCCTCTCCCACCGCGCGCGGCAGGCCCCAGACCTGGGCCAGCTCGGCGCCCAGCGCCGCCTTGTTGGCGGCGCCCCAGACGTCGATCTGGTTGATCTCGTCGATGAGCACGCCGATCACGTCCTGGTTCTTCCCCGCATAGTCCAGCGAGGAGAAGTAGTAGGCGCGGTTGTTCACCACGCCCGTCGCGTCGGCCAGGCGGCGGGCCTGCAGCGTCTGCTCGGCGGCGGCGGCAAACGGGTCCCAGATCACCCAGGCGTCGATGGCGTTCTTCTCGAAGGCGGCGCGCGCGTCGGCCGGCGGCAGGAAGACGACGTTGACGTCGCCGTAGGCCAGGCCGTGCTTCTCCAGCAGCTTCACCAGGAAGTAGTGGACGTTGCTGCCCTTGTTGAGCGCCACCTTCTTCCCCTTGAGGTCGGCCACCGTCTTCAGGGGCGACTCCCTGGGCACCAGCACCGCCTCGGTCTGCGGGCGCGGCACCGTCGCTGCCACGTAGGCCAGCGGCGCGCCCGCGGCCTGGGCGAAGATGGGCGGAGCCTCGCCCACGTCGCCGAAGTCGATGGAGCCGACGTTCAGCGCCTCCAGCTGCACCGGCCCGGCGGTGAACTCGGTCCACTTGACCGACACGCCCAGCGGGGCGAGGCGCTTGTCCAGCGTGCCGCGGCCCTTGAGCAGCGAGAGATAGCCCTTCTGGTGGCCGATGCGCAGCTGGCGCGCGGCCGGGGCCTGCGCCAGGCCGGCGATGGCGGGCAGGCCCAGGCCGGCAGTGGCCACCGCCTGGATGAGCCGGCGGCGCTGGCGCGAAGCCAGGGTGTTGTTCGTCATGTTCTGTTCCTTCGGATGCGTTGTGTACGGACGTGCGTTTCCCCTCGCGGCCCATTCGGGCCGCGTCGTTCGATATCGAGGGGAGAGGGAGGGAAGCGGAGGGCTTCAGGCGCTACATCGCACCTGGGAGAAGTGCACCGGCTCGAAGCCCTGCAGGGGCTTCAGGTGCAGGCCTTCGAGGGCCAGCGTCTCCACGCCGTCGTCCAGGCGTTGCGCCAGGTCGCTGTGCAGCTGGTAGGCACCCTCGGGCGTCAGGGTCACCTGCGAATCCGTGGCGTAGATGCCCGCCAGGATGTGCCGCGCCGCGAGCGACTGCAGCACCGGCCGCAGCGCGTAGTCCAGCGCCAGCATGTGGTGCGGGCTGCCGCCGCTGGCCAGCGGGAGCACTGTCTTGCCTTTGAGGGCCGACTGCGGCAGCAGGTCCAGGAAGGCCTTCAGCACGCCGCTGTAGGCCGCCTTGTAGACCGGCGTGGCGATCACCACCGCCCTCGCCTGCGCCAGCTGGTCGGCGGCGCGCTGCAGCGCGGGGTGCGAGGCATCCGCCGACAGCAGGGCCTGCGCCGGCAGCTCGCGCACCGCGAGCCGCTCGATGCGCGCGCCGCGCAGGGCCAGCCGCGTGCCGACCGCCTCCAGCAGGGCGCTGGAGCGCGAGGGCGCCGACGGGCTGCCGGCCACCAGCAGGACGCTGCCAGTCGTGCTCATCACTTGCTCTTGGTGTAGATCTGGTCGAAGGAGCCGCCGTCGGCGAAGTGCGCCTTGTCCGCCTTCGACCAGCCGCCGAAGGCCTCGTCGATGGTGAACAGCGTCAGCTTCGGGAACTGGCTGGCGTACTTGGCCTTGGCCTTCTCGCTGGTCGGCCGGTAGTAGTTGCGCCCGGCGATGTCCTGGCCTTCGTCGGTGTACCAGTACTTGAGGTACTCCTCGGCCACGGCGCGGGTGCCGCGCTTGTCCACCACCTTGTCGACCACCGTCACCGCGGGCTCGGCCAGGATGGACAGCGAGGGCACCACGATGTCGAACTTGTCGGGACCGAACTCCTTGACCGCCAGGAAGGCCTCGTTCTCCCAGGCCAGCAGCACGTCGCCCACGCCGCGTTGCACGAAGGTGATCGTGCTGCCCCTCGCGCCTGTGTCGAGCACCGGCACGTTCTGATAGAGCCTGGCCACGAACTCCTTGGCCTTGGCATCGCCGCCGTACTTGCGCTTGGCGAACTCCCAGGCGGCCAGGTAGTTCCAGCGGGCGCCGCCCGAAGTCTTGGGGTTGGGGGTGATCACCTGCACGCCGGGCTTGGCGAGGTCCTCCCAGTCCTTCAGGCCCTTGGGGTTGCCCTTCTTCACCAGGAACACGATGGTCGAGGTGTAGGGCGAGCTGTTGTGCGGCAGGCGCTTCTGCCATTCGGGCTTGACCAGGGCGCCGTGCGTCACCAGCGCATCGGTGTCGCCGGCCAGGGCCAGGGTGGCCACGTCGGCTTCCAGGCCGTCGATGATGGAGCGGGCCTGCTTGCCCGAGCCGCCGTGCGACTGCTTGATGCTCACGTCCTGCCCCGCCTTGTCCTTCCAGTACTTGGCGAAGGCCTTGTTGAAGTCCACGTACAGCTCGCGCGTGGGGTCGTAGGAAACGTTCAGCAGTTCCACCTTCTGCTGGGCCAGCGACGGCACCGCCGTGAGGGCCATGCCGGCGCCCAGCGCGGCGCCCAGGGAAAGCTTGATAAAGTTGCGGCGAAGGCTCATGGTGTTTCTGCTCAGGAAATGCATAACGATGAAGTCTTGAATTCTTGGTGAGGCATAAGAAAAGGCGAACTACCGAGTTCTCAGTTCTTCATAGCCAAATCAACTAAAGACCCCGACCCCCAACACATCCAACAAAGGCAGGCACCCCATGGCACGCATGGTTCAATGCATCAAGCTCGGCCGCGAGGCCGAAGGGCTGGACTTTCCGCCCTACCCCGGCGAACTCGGCAAACGCATCTGGGAAAACGTCAGCAAGGAGGCCTGGGCCGCCTGGCTGAAGCAGCAGACCATGCTGGTGAACGAGAACCGGCTGAACCTGGCCGACCTGCGGGCCCGCCAGTACCTGGCCCGCCAGATGGAAAAGCACTTCTTCGGCGAAGGCGCCGACGTGGCCCAGGGCTACGTGCCCCCCACCAACTGACCGAGGCGGTGTCCGCCGCCGAGCCGCTGGACTGGCGCGCCGATGGCGTGCCGCACAGTCCGCGCTTCCAGGACATCTACCACACCGAAACCGGCGCGCTGGCCCAGGCACGGCATGTGTTCCTGGGCGGCTGCGGCCTGCCCGAGGCCTGGGCCGGACGCCCCCAGTGGCGGATTCTCGAAACCGGCTTCGGTCTCGGCCTCAATTTCCTGACAAGCTGGCAGGCCTGGCGCGACGATCCGTCGCGGCCAGGCCTGCTGCATTTCGTCTCGGTCGAGGCCTATCCGGTAGCGGCCGGGGACATCGAGCGGGCCGCGGCCGCCTACCCCGAACTGGGGCCGCTGGCGGCGCAGCTGGCCGCGCAGTGGCATGGCCTCCTGCCGGGCTTTCACCGCCTGGGCTTCGAGGGCGGACGCGTCCTGCTGACGCTGGGCATCGGCGATGTGAAGCCCATGCTGCGGGCACACCGGCTCTTCGAGGCCGACAGCATCTTCCTGGATGGCTTCAGCCCGGCGCGCAACCCGGACATGTGGTCGCTGGAGACGGTCAAGAACCTCAGCCGATTCGCCCGCCGCGGCACGCGGCTGGCCACCTGGACGGTGGCGCGCCCGCTGCGCGACGACCTCGTGCAATGCGGCTGGCAGGTGCAGAAGCTGGCGGGTCTGGCGCCCAAGCGCGACCGACTCGCCGCATTGTTCGAGCCCACCTGGACCGTCCGTCGGCCGCCCGTTCCGGCCGAGCAGGCCGCAGAGCCGGGCCATTGCGTCGTGATCGGCGCCGGCCTGGCGGGTGCGGCCGTGGCCGCCAGCCTGGCAAGGCGTGGCTGGCAGGTGAGCGTGCTGGATGAGGCCGATCGCCCTGCCGCCGGCGCGTCGGCCTTGCCGGTGGGCCTGATGGCCCCCCACGTGTCGCCCGACGACGCGCTGCTGTCGCGGCTGACGCGGGCCGGGATCCGCGCGAGTTGGCAGCAGGTCGATCATCTGCTGGTGGCCGGGCAGGACTGGTCCGCCACGGGCGTGCTGGAGCGGCGCGAATCGACGCGCCTGCCCGCCGGCTGGTCGGCCCTCGGCCCCAATGAGTCCTGGCCCGCGAGCACGGAGCAGTTGCAGGCCGATGACCTGGACGAGGACACCCTGGCCCTGTGGCATGCACGCGCGGCGTGGGTGCGTCCGTCGCGCCTCGTGGCGGCCTGGCTCTCGCAAGCTGGCGTCCGCCTGCTGACCGGGAATCGGGTCGCGCGCATCGAGCAGCGCGAAGGCCGGTGGTTTGCGCTGGACGACGAGGCCCGCATCCTCGCGCAGGGCGAGCGCATCGTCCTGGCCGCCGGCCATGGCACGCATGGCTTGGCGCCCGCCCTGCCCCTGCAGCCGGTGCGCGGCCAGGTCATGTACGGGCACGGCTCGCAGGGGCTGCCGCAGCATCCGGTCAACGGCGACGGCCACCTGATCGCGCATGTGCCCGACGGGCCGGCCGGGCCGCTGTGGCTCGCGGGCTCCACCTATGACCGCGGCGACCGCAGCAGCGCGCTGCGCGAGGAAGACACCCACCTGAACATCGAGCGCGTGGCGCGGCTGCATCCGGGCGCCGCCCGGGCGCTGCAGGCACCGCAAGCCCTGGGGCAGCTGCAGGCGTGGGCCGGCGTGCGCTGCGCGTCAGCCGACCGGCGTCCGCTTGTGGGGCCCGCCGACCCTAGGCAGCCGGCAGGTCCCTGGGTCTGTACCGCGCTGGGCTCGCGGGGCCTGAGCTTCGCGGCCCTGTGCGCCGAGCTGCTGGCCGCGCAATGGCTCGGCGAGCCCTTGCCCGTGCCGGCGGCCATGGCCCGGGCGCTGGACACCCGCCGCTTGGCGGACTGATCGGACAATCGCGTCCATGCCCGTCCTGCACTACGACATCACGCACACCACCGTCTACCGCTACAAGGAGCCGGTGAGCTTCGGCCTGCACCGCGTCATGTTCCGGCCGCGCGAGAGCCACGACCTGCGCGTGCTGGCCACCGACCTGCAAGTGAGCCCCCAGGCCAGCATCCGCATGATCCAGGATCCGCATTCCAACTCGGTCGCGCTGGTGCAGCCGCTGGGCAGCGCCACCGAGCTGAGGTTCGTCTGCACCTTCCGCATCGAGCAGGTGCCCGCGCCGCTGGAATCGCTGCTGGACATCGACCCGACCGCCGAGTACCTGCCCTTCGCCTATTCGATGCAGGACCGCTTCGACCTGGAGCACTACCTGCGCCCGCACCACGACGACCCCGAGGGCGTGCTGATCCACTGGGCACACCAGTTCCTGCAGGGCGACCAGGAAAGCAAGCGCACCCGCGACGTGCTCACGCGCATGAACGCGCACATCGGCAGCACGCTCAAGTACGAGGTACGCAACGAGGAAGGCACGCAGAGCCCGCTGGAGACCCTGGAGCGCGGCAGCGGCAGCTGCCGGGACTACGCGCTACTCATGATGGAAGCCGCGCGCCGCCTGGGCATCGCCGCACGCTTCGTGTCGGGCTACCTGTACGACGCGGCCCTGGACCCGGCCAACACCGCCGAAGGCGCAGAGACGCCGGTGAGCGGCGCCGGCGCCACGCACGCCTGGATGCACGCCTACCTGCCCGGTGCCGGCTGGGTTGCCTTCGACCCCACCAACAACATCATGGGCAGCGGCCAGCTCATCCGCGTGGCGGTGGCACGCGATCCGGCCTTTGCCTCGCCGCTGTCGGGCAGCTGGTTCGGCGAGGCCGACGCCTACCTGGGCATGGAGGCGTCGGTGGAGGTTCGGCGCGTCGATCCGCTCGCGCCGCCTCCGCTGGTCGTCTGAGCCCGCTTAGAAGCCGGCCAGCACCGAGCCCTTGAACTCGGTCTGGATGAAGTTGCGCACTTCGTCCGAGTGATAGGCCTTCAGCAGCTTGGCGACCCAGGGCTTGTCCTTGTCCGCGTCGCGCACCACCAGGATGTTCACGTAGGGGCTCTTGGCGCTTTCCTGCGCGATGGCGTCCTTCTGCGGGTTCAGGCCGGCCGACAGCGCGAAGTTGGTGTTGATGGCCGAGGCGTCCAGGTCATCCAGCGAGCGCGGCAGCTGGGCGGCGTCGAGCTCGACGAACTTGATCTTCTTCGGGTTCTCCACCACGTCCAGCGGCGTGGCCTTCAGGCCCACGCCGGCCTTGAGCTTGATCAGGCCCTTGTCCTGCAGCAGCAGCAGGCCGCGGCCGCCGTTGGTCGGGTCGTTGGGGATGCCGAAGCGCGCGCCGTCCTTCAGCTCTTCGAGCTTCTTGACCTTCTTGGAGTAGATGCCCATCGGGAAGTTGACCGTGTAGCCCACCGAGGTCAGCTTGTAGCCGCGGTCCTTGACCTGGGCGTCCAGGTAGGGCTTGTGCTGGTAGCTGTTGGCGTCCAGGTCGCCGGCGGAGAGCGCGGCGTTGGGCTGCACGTAGTCGCTGAACTCCACCACCTGGATCTTCAGGCCGTCGCGCTCGGCGACCTTCTTCACCTGCTCGAAGATCTGCGCGTGCGGGCCGCCGGTGACGCCGACCTTGATCGGCTTGTCCTGCGCCATGGCGCCGGCGCCGAAGGTGGCGGCCAGGGCGAAGGCCAGGGTGGTCTGCAGGAGCTTGCGCTTGCTGTTCATGCTTGTTCTTCCTTGGTTGAGAAAACGGTCGTTCTTGTTCACTGCTTGTGGCTCAGGCGGCGCACCGCCCAGTCGCCCAGGCTCTGCAGCGCCTGCACGAAGACGATCAGCACCAGCACCACGGCCAGCATGATCTCGGGCAGGAAGCGCTGGTAGCCGTAGCGGATGCCCAGGTCGCCCAGGCCGCCGCCGCCGATGGCGCCGGCCATGGCCGAGTAGCCCGTCAGGCTCACCAGGGTGATGGTGAAGCCGGCCACGATGCCCGGCAGCGCCTCGGGCAGCAGCACCTTGAAGACGATCTGCCAGGTGGTGGCGCCCATGGCCTGCGCGGCCTCGATCAGGCCGGCGTCGACCTCGCGCAGCGAGGTCTCGACCAGCCGCGCGATGAAGGGCGCCGCCGCAATGGTCAGCGGCACCACGGCCGCCGCGGTGCCGATGGACGAGCCGGTGATGAAGCGCGTGAAGGGGATGATCGCGACCAGCAGGATGATGAAGGGCGTGGAGCGCACCGCGTTCACGATGCCGCCCAGCACGCGGTTCACCGCCGTGTTCTGCAGCACGCCGCCGTGGTCCGTCAGGCGCAGCAGCACGCCCATCGGGATGCCGATGAGCGAGCCCACCACCCCGGAGATGGCCACCATCACCAGCGTCTCCCACAGCGAACTGGCGAACAGGTCGAGCATGGCGGGAGAGAAGTTCTCAAGCATGGGCCACCTCCTCCACCAGCACGCCGGCGCCGCGCAACTGCGCGATGGCGGCGCCGAGCTTGTCGCCGGCGCCGCGGGCAAACACGGCCAGCGATGCGAAGGGCTGGCCCTGCACCTCGTCCACCTGGCCATGCACGATGGACAGGTCGATGCCGAAGTCGCGGATCACGTCCGAGAGGATCGGCCGGTCCGCACCGGTGCCTGCGAAGGCCAGGCGCAGCAGCTGGCTGCGCTCGCCGGCGGGCTCGTTGCTCATCAGCGCGCGGATGCGGGCCAGCACGCTCTCAGGCAGCGCCTGAGGGACGATCTCCTCGATCAGGCTGCGGGTGGTGGCGTGCTGCGGGCGGGTGAACACGTCGATCACCGGGCCCTGCTCCACGATCAGGCCGGCATCGATGACGGCCACGCGGTCGGCCACCTGCTTGATGACCTGCATCTGGTGCGTGATGAGCACGATGGTCAGGCCGAACTCGCGGTTGATCTGCTTGAGCAGGCCGAGGATGGAACGGGTGGTCTCCGGGTCCAGGGCCGAAGTCGCTTCGTCCGACAGCAGCACCTTGGGCCGGTTGGCCAGCGCCCGGGCGATGCCCACGCGCTGCTTCTGGCCGCCGCTGATCTGTGCCGGGTAGCGGTCGCGCATGGCGGCGAGGCCCACGAGGTCGAGCAGTTCGTCGACGCGCTTCCTGATCTCCGCGGCCGGCACGCCCGCCAGCTCCAGCGGCAACGCCACGTTCTGCGCCACGGTGCGGGACGACAGCAGGTTGAAGTGCTGGAACACCAGTCCGATCTCGCGGCGCGCCTCGCGAAGCTGGGCGTCGGGCAGCGAACTCAGCTCGCGGCCGCCGACGATCACCTGGCCGGCCGTGGGGCGGTTCAGCAGGTTGATGGTGCGCACCAGCGAGCTCTTGCCGGCGCCGCTACGGCCGATGATGCCGAAGACCTCGCCCGGCTCGACCTTCAGGTCGATGCCGCGCAGCGCGACGTGGTCGCCGTAGGCCTGGTGGATGCCGCGCAGCTCGATCATGCGGGCCTCCGAAGGCGGGCGGTGGTTGGAGTGACCATGAAAAGACTTTCTTCTTGTGGGCGGCATGCCTTGCAAGGCGCTGCCGGCACCGGGCTCGGGCGGGAGCGTCTGTCGATGCGATGGGGGGAAACGAAAGCACGGGCGCCGGAGGGCGCTCCGGGCTCTAGACGCAGCGGCGACAGGGCGCCGGGCGCATTCGCAGCGGGGTGCGGGACTCGGGGGTCATGGCCGACATTCTCGCCGAACTCAGGGTTAACGCTAACGAACAAAAACTTTGATGCTTATTCCGGCTTGACCGCCATCAAGAGGTCCTTCCATCACGCCGTGATGTAATCCCCGGCTTTCCGACCCGTGCCCGATGCGACCTCCTCCATGAATCTTCCGCTTCCGAGTTGGCTCGCGGCATTGCTGCCCGCGCGCGCCACCGTCAGCCACGCCGAACGCCTGCGATCGAGCCTGGGGGCTTTCCTTGGCATCCTGCTGACCGGCGCCGCGAGCGCCTGGTTCCTTCACTCCCCGCTGGCGGCGGCCGCCCTGATCGCCCCCATGGGCGCGTCCGCGGTGCTGCTCTTCGCCGTGCCGAACAGTCCGCTGGCCCAGCCCTGGTCGATCATCGGCGGCAACCTGGTGTCCGCGCTCATCGGCGTCAGCTGCGCCAAGCTCATCGACGCGCCGGTGCCGGCGGCCGCCGCCGCGATCTTCTTCGCCATCGCGGCCATGTTCGCGCTGCGCTGCGTCCATCCGCCCAGCGGCGCGGTCGCCCTGACCGCGGTGCTCGGCGGGCCGGCCGTGCATGCCGCCGGCTATGGCTTCGTGCTGGTACCGGTCGGGCTGAACTCGATCCTCCTGCTGGCCCTGGCCGTGGCGTTCAACAAGGCAGCGGGCCGCCGCTACCCCCACGTGCAGCAGCCCGAGCCCGCGCGCCCGCACCGCACCAAGGACCTGGTCCCCACCGCCCGGGCCGGCTTCACTGCGCAGGACATCCGCGCGGTGATGCAGGACTACGACGAGATGCTCGACGTCAGTGCGGACGACCTGGAGACCCTCTTCCGGCGCACCGAGATGCATGCCTTCCGCCGGCGCTTCGGCAATACCAACTGCCGCGACATCATGTCCAAGGACATCGTGTCGGTGGAGTTCGGCACCGAGCTGGCGCACGCGTGGAACCTCCTGCGCGAGCATTCGGTGGAAGCCCTGCCGGTGCTCGACCGCGCCCGGCACGTGATCGGCATCGTGACGCGCTCGGACTTCATCCTCCATGCCAACGTCCGCACCGACTTCGCCGGCATGCGCACGCGCCTGCTCGCCTTCCTCAAGCGCACCGACCACACGCATTCGGACAAGCATGAAGTGGTGGGCCAGATCATGACCACCCACGTCCGCACCGCGCACGACTGGACGCCGATTGCGGAACTGGTGCCGTTGATGGCCGACCTGGGCTTCCACCACGTGCCGGTGGTCGATTCGCGCGGCCGTCTGGTGGGCATGGTGACGCAGACCGACCTGATCGGGGCGCTGTACGAGACAGCGCTGGCGCGCATCGACGGCGACCACGATGCCCTGCTCCCACCCCAGGGGCCGGGCGCGGCTCCGGAATTTATATCACGTCATGATATAAACGAGGATTCGCAATCCGATGCCCAAGATGCCAGCCCCACCGCGCGCACTGACCAAGTCCCACTTTGAAACGCTGTCCGAATTCCGCTACCAGATGCGCCGCTTCGAGCGCTTCTCGGAGCGCGCCGCACAAGGCGAAGGCATCACGCCGCAGCAATACCTCCTGCTGCTCCATGTGAAGGGCTTCCCCGGCCGGACCTGGGCCGCCGTCGGTGAACTGGCCGAGCGCCTGCAGATGCAGGCCCACGGCGCCGTGGCGCTGGTCTCGCGCTGCGAGGCGCTCGCGCTGGTCGAGCGCCGGCCCAGCACCACCGACCGGCGCCAGGTCGAAGTGCACCTGCTGGCCAAGGGCGAGCAGTTGCTGCAGCGCCTGGCGTCGCTGCACCGCGCCGAACTCAAGTCCCTGGGCGGCGCGTTCCAGGTTCCGCAGATCGACCTGGCGGTGAGCGCATGAGCCATCCGAACCGGGGCGACTTCGCCCGCAACACCCGCCTGCTGCGCATCACGGTCATGGCCGCCGTGATCGGCGGCCTGAGCACGGTGGCGGCCTACGTGCTGCTGGACCTGATCCGCTTCTTCACCAACCTGTTCTTCTTCCAGACGCTGTCCGTCGCCGACCGGTCGCCGGCCACGCACACGCTCGGCGCCTGGGTCATCGTGGTGCCTGTGCTCGGCGGCCTGATCGTGGGCCTGATGGCTCGCTACGGCTCCGACAAGATCCGCGGCCATGGCATTCCGGAGGCCATCGAGGCCATCCTGTTCGGCAAGAGCAAGATGTCGCCCAAGGTGGCGGTGCTCAAGCCGCTGTCGTCGGGCATCGTCATCGGCAGCGGCGGCCCCTTCGGTGCCGAAGGGCCGATCATCATGACCGGCGGTGCCATCGGCTCGCTGCTGGCGCAGCACTTCCACCTGACGGCCGCCGAGCGCAAGGCCCTGCTGGTGGCCGGCGCCACCGCAGGCATGACGGCGGTCTTCGGCACGCCGGTGGCCGCGGTGCTGCTCGCGGTCGAGCTGCTGCTGTTCGAACTGCGGCCGCGCAGCCTGCTGCCGGTCGCGGTGGCCTGCGCGGTGGCGGGCTTCGCCCGGCCGCTGCTGATGGAGCCGGGCCCGCTCTTTCCCTTGCAGACGCCGGTGCCGCAGCCCACGGTGCTGCTGTTCTGCGTGCTCGCGGGCCTGGCCTGCGGTGTGCTGGGCTTCCTGCTGTCGACTTCGCTCTACAAGGTGGAGGACCTGTTCGGCAAGCTGCCCCTGCACTGGATGTGGTGGCCGGCCATCGGCGGCCTGGCGGTGGGCCTGGGCGGGTACCTGCAGCCACGGGCGCTGGGGGTCGGCTACGACGTGATCGGCGACCTGCTGAACAACCGGCTGGCCCTGGGCGTCGTGCTGGCCGTTCTGGGGGTGAAGGCGGTCATCTGGGTGATCTCGCTCGGATCGGGCACCTCCGGCGGCGTGCTGGCGCCGCTGCTGATGATGGGCGCGGGGCTGGGCGTGGCGCTGAGCCACCTCATCCCGGTGGGCGATCCGATGCTCTGGCCGCTCGTTTGCATGGCCGCGACGCTGGGGGGCGTGATGCGCGCGCCCCTGACGGCAACCGTCTTCGCCTTCGGCCTGACCCATGACAGCAACGCGCTGCTGCCGCTTCTCACCACCTCGGCGGTGGCCTACGGCTTCACGGTGCTGACGATGCGGCGCTCGATCCTGACCGAGAAGATCGCGCGCCGGGGCTATCACATCTACCGCGAGTACGGCATCGATCCGCTGGAGCGCCATTTCGTCGAGGAAGTGATGACGACCGAGGTGCGCACCATCGATGCATCGACGCCCGTGGGCCAGGCCCTGGCCGAGCATTTCGGCCCGGGCCAGCTGCACCGCGCGTTCCCGGTGGTGCGCGATGGCGCGCTGGTGGGCATGGCCGACCGCGCGTTCCTCGTGGCGCACAAGGCCATGGACCCGATGGCGCCGGTCGGGAACGCCTGCGAGCCGCCGCCCGCCGCCTGCCTGGGAGAAAGCTGCCGCAGCCTGGCCACGCGCATGGCGCGGCTTCACGTGGAGCGCCTCCCGGTGGTGCGCGACCTCGAATCCAGGGAACTGGTGGGCATCGTGGCCCGCAGCGACCTCATCAAGCCCTCGCTGGCCCATTTCGACGAAGAGGAAAAGCGCGAGCGGATGCGCGGGCTGCCCTGGCAGGCAGGGGCTTAGCCCATTCCTTAGAATCCGACCCGCTTGCGCGCCCCGCCCTGCGGGGCGCGCCCTTATCCGGACAGGCAGCGCAATCGCCTCGCAACCCGCATGGATGCTGGCGAATATGCTTATCCGGATAAGGCGCGAACCAAAAAATAGTTTGTTTCCATAAGCCGGACTTCTAAAGTCGCCGATCCGCTTTTGCCGCGCGCGTGCGGCAGGCCAGGCAAGACCTTTCACGATGTACCAATACACAGAATTCGACCGCCAGTTCGTGCATCAACGCGCGGCGCAGTACCGCGACCAGCTCGAGCGTTGGCAAAAAGGCAAGATCTCCGAGGACGAGTTCCGGCCGCTGCGCCTGCAGAACGGCTGGTACGTGCAGCGCTACGCGCCCATGCTGCGCGTGGCCGTGCCCTACGGCGAGATCTCCAGCGCCCAGCTGCGCGTGCTGGCGAAGATCGCCCGCGAGTACGACGCGCCCGAGGCCGATGTCTACAAGAAGGCCACCGAGACCCAGGCGCAGTGGGGCACGCACAAGCTGCCGACGCACTACGCCCACTTCACCACGCGCCAGAACGTCCAGTACAACTGGATTCCGCTGTCCAAGAGCGCCGACGTGATGGAGTTGCTGGCCTCGGTGAACATGCACGGCATCCAGACCAGCGGCAACTGCATCCGCAACATCACCAGCGACGAGCGCGCCGGCATCGCGGTCGACGAGGTGGCCGATCCGCGCCCCTACGCCGAAATCATGCGCCAGTGGAGCACGCTGCATCCCGAGTTCGCCTTCCTGCCACGCAAGTTCAAGATCGCCGTCACCGGCGCCGCCGAAGACCGCGCCGCCACGGGCTGGCATGACGTCGGCCTGCGCCTGGTGAAGAACGACGCCGGCGAGATCGGCTTCCAGGTCCGCGTGGGCGGCGGCATGGGCCGCACGCCCATCGTGGGCACCGTGCTGCGCGAGTTCCTGCCCTGGAACCAGATCATGAATTACCTGGAAGCCGTGGTCCGGGTCTACAACCGCTACGGCCGCCGCGACAACATGTACAAGGCGCGCATCAAGATCCTGGTGAAAGCCGAGGGCCAGGTCTACATCGACGACGTGGAAGAGGAATACCGCCAGATCCTCGAGCACGACGGCGCCCCCCACACCATCCCGCAGGCCGAGTTCGACCGCGTGGCCGCCTCCTTCGTGCCGCCGGCGCTGGCCGACCGCGTCTACCAGTCCGCGGAAGAAACCGAGGCCGAACTGCAGGCCCATGCCGCCGACGACGTGCTCTTCGCCCGCTGGCTGCAGCGCAACGTCGCGCCGCACAAGAACCCGCTGCTGCGCGCCGTGACGCTCTCGTTCAAGCGCCGCCTGCAGGCGCCGGGCGATGCCTCGGCCGACCAGCTGGACATCGCGGCCCGCCTGGCCGACCGCTTCTCCGCCGGCGAGGCCCGCGTGAACCACGACCAGAACCTGGTTCTGCCCTGGGTTCATGCGGAAGACCTGCACGCCCTGTGGCTGGCCGCCCGCGAAGCCGGCTTCGCCAGCACCAACGTGCACCTGCTCACCGACATGATCGCCTGCCCCGGCGGCGACTTCTGCGCGCTGGCCAATGCGCGCTCCATCCCCGTGGCCGAGGCCATCACCGAGCGCTACCAGGACCTGGACGAGCTCGACGACATCGGCGAGATCGACCTGCACATCAGCGGCTGCATCAACTCCTGCGGCCACCACCACAGCGGCCACATCGGCATCCTGGGCGTCGACAAGGACGGCAAGGAGTGGTACCAGGTGACCCTGGGCGGCTCCGACGGCTCCGACCTCTCGGGCCCGGCGCAGGCCGGCAAGGTGGTCGGCCCCTCCTTCTCGGCGGCCGAGGTGCCGGGCGTGATCGAGGCGGTGCTGGGCACCTACCGCGACACCCGCGAGATCGTGGACGGCAAGCGCGAGAACTTCATCGATACGCTCCGCCGCGTGGGCATCGATCCCTTCAAGACCGCGGCCAATGCCGCCCGCTTCGCCCGCACCGAGGAGGTGGCAGCATGAAGCGCAACCTTCGCATCCTGTCCGCCGAGGAACACGTGGACGACGGCTCGCCCAGCGTGCTGCAGCTGGCCAACGACGCCGATCCGCTGGCCATCGAGGTGTGCCTGCAGGACATCGAGCGCATCGACCTGAACTTCCCCAAGTTCACCGACGGCCGTGCCTACAGCCAGGCCTTCCTGCTGCGCCGCCGCCTGGGCTTCAAGGGCGACATCCGCGCCACCGGCGACGTGCTGATCGACCAGCTGGTGCAGATGGAGCGCACGGGCTTTTCCAGCGCCGTGCTGCGCGAGGGCGTGGACGCGTCGGACGCGCAGCGCCAGTTCGACCGCTTCGCCACCTACTACCAGGGCGATGCGGTGAAGACCGCGCCGCACTTCATCGACAAGGGCTGAGCCCGGTCGATCCCCCAAGAAACGGCGCCACTGGCGCCGTTTTTCTTTGGCGACGCCCCCATCCGCTCCATATCCGGAACGCAAGGCCAATGGTCCCGGAACCCGCATGAACACTGGCGCATTTGCTTATCCGCATAACGCGCGAACCAAAAAATCGTTGGGATTCATAAGGGCCGTCCCTACAGTCTCTTCCAACATGAGCATCGACCTCGAACGCATCAACGCCGACCTGGGCAAGAACGCCCAGGGCCTGGTGGACTGGGCCCTGGGCCTGGGCCGTCCTTCCATCGTCACGACCAACTTCCGCCCCTTCGAGGCGGTGATCCTGCACATGGTCACGCGCGCCAACCCGGACGTGCCCGTGGTGTGGATGGACAACGGCTACAACACCGAGGCCACCTACCGCTTTGCCGACGAGGTCACGAAGCAGCTCAAGCTCAAGCTGAAGATCTACCTGCCGCTGCGCTCGCGCGCGCACCGCGAGGCCGTGGAGGGCCCGACGCCCGCGCTGGACGACCCGCGCCACGCAGCCTTCACCGAGGAAGTGAAGCTCGAGCCCTTCGCCCGCGCCCTGCGCGAGACCGCGCCGCAGGTCTGGTTCACCGCCCTGCGCGCCACCGACACGGCCGTGCGCGCGGCGATGGACCCGGTCAGCATCAACCCCGATGGCCTGGTCAAGGTCGCGCCGCTGCTGCACTGGAGCTCGAAGGACCTGCACGAGTACTGCGTTGCCCACGGCCTGCCGAACAACTTCGACTACGTCGACCCGACCAAGGGCGAGGACAACCGCGAATGCGGCCTGCACCTGGCGCACTGAGAACGACGACATGAACGCACGCACCGAACCCGAACTGCTGTCACCCCCGATGCACTCCCCCGCGCGCCTTTCCAACACGCACCTCGACGCGCTCGAGGAAGAGACCATCTTCATCCTGCGCGAGGTCGCGGCCTCGTTCGAGCGCCCGACGCTGCTGTTCTCCGGCGGCAAGGACTCGCTGGTGCTGCTCAAGTGCGCCGAGAAGGCCTTCGGCGCGGGCCGCCTGCCCTACCCGCTGCTGATGATCGACACCGGCCACAACTTCCCCGAAGTGACCGACTTCCGCGACCAGCGCGCCAGGGAGCTGGGCGCCGAGCTGATCGTGCGCAGCGTCGAGGACTCGATGAAGCGCGGCACCGTGCGCCTGGCGCATCCGCTGGAGTCGCGCAACGTGCACCAGTCGGTGACGCTGCTGGAAGCCATCGAGGAGTTCCGCTTCGACGCCCTCATCGGCGGCGCCCGCCGCGACGAGGAGAAGGCCCGCGCCAAGGAACGGATCTTCTCGCACCGCGACAGCTTCGGCCAATGGCAGCCCAAGGACCAGCGCCCCGAGCTGTGGACCCTGTTCAACACCCGCCTGGCCCCGGGCGAGCACTTCCGCGTGTTCCCCATCTCCAACTGGACCGAGCTGGACGTGTGGCAGTACATCGAGCGCGAGAACATCGCCCTGCCCTCGATCTACTACACCCACAAGCGCGAGGTGGTCGAGCGCCGCGGCCTGCTGGTGCCCGTGACCGAGCTGACCCCGCCGCGCGACGGCGAGCAGATCGAGGTGCGCGACGTGCGCTTCCGCACCGTGGGTGACATCACATGCACCTGCCCGGTGGAAAGCCTGGCCGCCGACGCCGGCGACGTGGTCATCGAGACCCTGGCCGCCGACGTGAGCGAGCGCGGGGCGACGCGCATGGACGACAAGACTTCCGAAGCTTCGATGGAGAAGCGCAAAAAGGATGGGTACTTCTGAAATGAGCACGACGACCTTGAACCCCACCGCCGACGGCACCGCCGGCGCCGAAGTCGACACCGGCACCGCCCTTCGCTTCATCACCTGCGGCAGCGTGGACGACGGCAAGAGCACGCTCATCGGCCGCCTGCTGGTGGACAGCAAGACCGTGCTGCAGGACCAGCTGGCCGGCGTGCAGCGCGGCGGCGAAACCGACCTGGCGCTGCTCACCGACGGCCTGTCGGCCGAGCGCGAGCAGGGCATCACCATCGACGTGGCCTACCGCTACTTCTCCACCGCCAGCCGCAAGTTCATCATCGGCGACGCGCCCGGCCACGAGCAGTACACCCGCAACATGGTCACCGCCGCCTCCAGCGCCGATGCCGCCGTGGTGCTGGTCGACGCGACCAAGCTGCCCTGGGCCAGCCAGGTGGACGAAGGCGAAGTGGTCAAGCGCGAGCTGCTGCCGCAGACCCGCCGCCACACCCTGCTGGCGCACCTGCTGCGCGTGCAGTCCATCGTGTTCGCCATCAACAAGCTGGATGCCGTGCCCGATGCGGCGCTGGCACTCGAGCGCATCTCCGACGCGCTCAACACCTTTGCAGAAGCCGCCGGCGTCGAAGTGACGGCCACCGTGCCGATCTCGGCCCTGAAGGGCTGGAACGTGGCGACCCGCCATGCCGACTGGTGCGGCTACGAAGGCCCGAGCCTGCTGGAAGTGCTGGAAGGCCTGCCGGTGACCCGGCGCGACGAGGCCGTGCCCTTCGCCTTCCCGGTGCAGTGGGTGGAGAAGTTCTCCGGCTCGGCCGACACCTCGCGCGGGCGCCGCGTGTTCTGGGGCCGCGTGGCCAGCGGCCACGTGGAGCCGGGCCAGCGCATCAGCATCCTGCCCAGCGGCCAGACGGCCACCGTGGCCCAGGTGCTGGACCACGCCCGCAACCCGAAGGTGGTGCATGCGGGCCACAGCGCCGGCATCGTGCTGGACCGCGAGGTCGACGTGTCGCGCGGCGACTGGCTGCTGGCGCCCGACGCCTTCGAGCCGGCGCGCGAGATCACGGCCACCGTCGCCTGGCTGGACGACGAGCCGCTGGTGCCGGGCCGCGTCTACTGGGCGCTGCAGGGCCACCGCTGGGTCAAGGCCAAGGTCGCCCGGGTGGTGGACCGCCTGAACATCAACACGCTGGAGGCCGAGGAAGCCCAGCAGCTGGATCCCAACGCCATCGGCGACGTGGTGCTGGCGCTGCAGCAGCCGCTGGCCGTGCGCCCCTTCACCGAGTCGCGTGCGCTGGGCTCCATGGTGCTGGTGGACACCGCCTCCCACCGCACCGCGGCCGCGGTCTTGGTCCGCTGATTCGCACAGTTTCGCGAAGAACGTAAAATCTAGGGTTTCCCCCCGAACAAATACTGGCGCCAGAAGACCAATGACTCACGTCGTCTCCGAATCGTGCATCCGCTGCAAGTACACCGACTGCGTCGATGTCTGCCCGGTGGACTGCTTCCGCGAAGGTCCCAACATGCTCGTCATCGATCCTGACGAGTGCATCGACTGCGCGGTGTGCATCCCCGAATGCCCGGTCAACGCGATCTACGCCGAGGAAGACCTTCCCGCCGACCAGATCGCCTTCATCAAGCTCAACGCCGAGCTGGCCCTGGCCGACGGCTGGAAGAGCATCACCAAGCGCAAGCCCGCCCTTCCCGACGCGGAAGAGTGGAAGGACAAGACCGGCAAGATCTCCGAGCTGGTCCGCTGATCCCCTGATGCAGGCCACGGCACCGATCGAATGCGACGCGCTGGTCATCGGCGCGGGCCCGGTCGGTCTGTTCCAGGTCTTCCAGCTGGGCCTGCTGGAAATCTCCTGCCACGTCGTCGACGCGCTGCCCTTCGCGGGCGGCCAGTGCGTCCAGCTCTACGGCGACAAGCCCATCTACGACATCCCCGGCACGCCGGTCACCACCGGCCGCGGCCTGGTCGAGTCGCTGCTGCGGCAGGTCGAACCCTTTTCCCCTGAATTCCACCTCGGCCAGCAGGTGTCAACGCTGGTCCGGCAGGCCGACGGCCGGCTGCTGCTGGGCACATCGCGCGGCACGCAGTTCCTGGCAAAGACCGTGTTCATCGCCGCCGGCGTCGGCGCCTTCCTGCCCAAGCACATTGCCGTACCCGGGCTGGACGCGTTCGAGGGCAGCAAACTCTTCTACCACCCCGAATCGCTGGACCGCTTCGCCGGCCAGTCGGTGCTGGTGCATGGCGGCGACGACGAGGCGCTCGACGCCGCGCTGAAGCTGCTGGGCCAGGCCCGCGACGTCACGCTGCTGCACCGCCGCGACGCGTTCCAGGCCGAGGAAGAGACCGTGGCCCGCGTGCGCGACCGCATCGCCCAGGGGCAGCTGCGCCTGGTCATCGGCCAGCCGCAGGGCTTCGACGGCCGCCAGCTCACCGTCCTCACGCCCGACGGCCAGCCCCTCACGATCGAGACCGAGGCATGGCTGGCCTATCCTGGCATCTCGCCGCGCCTGGGGCCCATCGCCGACTGGGGCCTGCAACTGGCGAAGAAGCAACTGCCGGTCGATACGGAGAAATACCAGACCGGCGAAGCGGGCGTGTTTGCGGTCGGCGACGTCAACACCTATCCGGGCAAGAAGAAGCTGATCGTCTGCGGCTTCCATGAAGCGACGCTCGCTGCCTGGGGTGCCGCCGCGCTGGTGTTCCCGGACAAGGCGATCCCGCTGCAGTACACGACCACCAGCACGCGCCTGCACGAGCTGCTCGGCGTCTCGCATCCCTGACCTGCGTACCGAGGTTGCGTCGCGGCGACACCACTGCCGCGGGAATGTCACCCGGTTTTCATTCGCGGAACACGTCCCGCGCTCAACATGAGCGGATGCAGGCGATCCATCTGGCCCTCTTCGAAGCGCTGCGCGCTGAACACGCGCTCACCCCCTCGCTGCTCTGGCTGGCCCGGCATGGCGCAAGCCTGGGCGCGGTCCTGGTGGCCTGGGTCATCCTGCGTCATCCGAAGGCGCGCATCCACGGCTGCGTGATCGTGCTGGCGGCGGTGCTCGCCTCCGGCATGGCCCACGCGCTGGCGGATGCCATCGGCATGGCCCGCCCCTACATGCAGGGCCTGGGCGCGCCGCGCATCCCGCACGGCGCGCGCGGTGCACTGCCCAGCGCGCATGCAAGCGTCATGTTCACCGTGGCCCTGCTGCTGTGGCGCCGGCCGGAGCTGCGGTTGACGGCCCTGGCCGCCACGCTGCTGGCATTCCTCACCAGCTGGGGCCGCATCCAGGCCAACCTGCATTTCCCGCTGGACATCGCCGCCGGCCTGCTGCTTGCGGCGATGCTCGCGAGCGCGTTCCACTTGCTGGTGAGCCGGCTGTCGCGCCTGGTGCGGCAGATGCGCGCCGCGCGCGGACAGGCGGCGGGCCTGTCCCCTGGCGATGCCCCGGCGGCGCAGGCTGGCGCCCCGTCCTTGCATTGACGCAGATCAAAACTGCCGCGAGCGAAGCCGCCGTCCTGCGCCACGCGTGCGCCGATGTGCGAGCATCCCCTCTTGGGCCACCACGGGAGCCGCGCCATGCCCATCTCATGGAAGCGTCGATTCATCCTGTTCATCCAGCGCTTCTGGCAGCCGACCAGCGCGTGCATGAGCTGCATGCCCGGCAGCCTCGGCAACCTGCTGAGCCCCGCGCACTGGCTGGTCGCGCTGCAGACCGGGTTGCTGACCGGGGTGCTGGCCTTCCTCCTCACCTTCACGCCCGCGGCGCGGCTGTTCTCCAACCGCTACGGCAATGCGCTCGTCGTGGGCCTGCTGACGATGGCCGGCGACGCGTTCTCGCATCCCGGGCACTACGGCGTCCCGGGCCTGGAGGCGGTGCTGACGGGCCTCGTGTCGGGCCTGCTGGCACTGGCAGGCTCCTTCGTCTTCGAGGACCGCGCAAGGCGGTTGCGGGCGCTGTGGGATCGCCTGCGGCGGCGCACGTCCTTGCATCGATGAGCGCCGGCCGCCAGGCCGGGCTCGCTCACTCGGGCTGCGCGTCCAATGCCGCCGTGCGGCTGCGGCTGCGTTCGCTGTGCAGCATGTACAGCCCCGAGCCGACGAGCAAGGCGATGCCGGCCCACGCCCAGGCATTGGGCACCTCGTCCCACACCGCGTAGCCCAGCACCACCGCCACCAGCACGGCGCAGTAGCGGAAGGGCGCGGTCAGCGACACGTCGCCCGCGCGCATGCACTGCACCAGCAGGAAGTAGCCGGAGGCCAGGAAGGCGGCCGCGACGGCCAGCAGCGCCAGTTCGCGCAGGCCGAACTCCTCCCACCCGCCCACGAGCACCAGGCAGCCCGACAGCAGCGTGACCGACAGCGCCGTCGCCAGCGTGATGATGATGGAAGGAATGCCCGGATCGATGCGCCGCGTCATCAGGTCGCGCGTGGCATGGAAGAGCGTGCCCAGCAGGCACAGCAGCGCCCAGGCGTTGAAGCCGTCGCCGCTGGGCTGCACGATGCACAGCACGCCCACGAAGCCCAGCACCACCGCCAGCCAGCGAGCGAAGCCCGCGCGCTCGCCCAGGAAGAGGACCGCGAACACGGTCATGAACAGCGGCGCGGCCAGGTTGATGGCCGTGGCGTTGGCGATCGGCAGCCTGAACAGCGACGCCAGGTACAGCATGGTCGCGCACGCGTCCACCGCGCCGCGCAGCGCCACCCGCGGATTGGCCAGCGCCCGCACCTGGCTCAGCGCGCCCAGGTGGCGCGCCACCAGCAGCACCAGCAGCGAGGCCATGACGCCGCGAATGAAGATCAGCTGTGCCGAAGGCATCGACTGGCTCACGTGCTTGACCAGCGCGTCGTTGAGCACGAAACAGGTCATGGCACCCACCATGGTGGCGATGGCGCGGGCGTTGGCGCGGGAGGACGGGCTGGCGCCCAGGATCTGCGAAGTCATCGGGTGCCGATGCTGCCACAGGGTGGATCAGCGTGCCTTGGCCTGTTGCCGCGACTGCTCGACCAGCACCTCGACCACGCGGCCCACGGCGCCGTCGCGCGCCTCGTCGGCGCGGTGGCCGATCACCAGGTGGCGCACCAGCCGCGGGCTCAGGGGCAGCATGCGCACGCGCGGGCCGGGCCGGGCCTCCTCGTCCAGGCGCAGCGGCAGCAGCGCGGCGCCATAGCCGGCCGCGACCAGGCCGCGCATGGCCACGTCGTAGTTGTGCTCGATGCGCGGGCGAGGCGCGAAGCCGGCGCGGCCGAACCACTCCATGGTCAGGGCGTACATGCGCGAGCCGGGCTCGTTCATGATGAGCGGGCGCCCGGCCAGCCAGGCTGGGGTGGCACGCTTGGGCGGCGAGTCCCACTGCGCCGGCACCAGCGCCTGCATCTCGTGCTGCGCCCAGGGCGTGAAGCGCACGCCGGGAATCGCCGGCTGCGGCAGCGACACCAGGGCCACGTCGACGGTGCCGGCCTGCAGGCCGGCGGCCGAGGCGTCGGAGCCGATGAAGAGCGGCGAGACCTCGATGCCCGGGTAGCGCTGCGCCAGCAGCTTGAACACCGGCGGCAGCAGGTCCACCACGATGCTGGTGGTGCTCACGCCCAGCCGCACCCGGCCCTCCAGGCCGGCATGCCGGCGCTGCGCCGCATCGACGGCCTCGTCCACCTCGCGCAGCACGCGCCGGCCGCGCTCGATCAGCTCGGAGCCGGCCGGCGTGGGCCGCACCCGCCGTGCGCCGCGCAGCATGAGCGGCACGCCCAGGCGCGATTCCAGCTCGCTCACGTGCAGGCTCACCGTGGGCTGCGCCAGGTGCAGCGCCTGCGCCGCGGCCGAGAAGCTGCCGAGGTCGGCCACGGTGATGAGGGTCTGGAGCTGGTCGAGGTTGATCTGGCGCATCAGCAATTCTGATCTGATGCCTCAGAAATCTCAACTTCCATGATGAGTCGATCCGACGCAAGATCGCTTCACTTCCACTTCGCACCCTCTGCAACCGCCACCACGGAGCCCGCCATGAACACCGCCGTCCTGCACCTGCCGCCCCTCTCCAAAGTCGACCTGCTCGCAGGCCTGGTGCGCTGGCGGACCCGTGCGAACGCGCGGCGCCGGGCGCGTGCCGCGCGGCAGGAACTGTCGGCGCTGGGCCAGCGGGACTTCAGCGACCTCGGCGTCGGCCGCAGCGAGATGGACTACTGGCTGGAAAGCGACGCCAACGGCGCGCAACTGCCGCGCCGCTAATCCTCCCGGGCTGCAGCCTGCAGGTCGTCCGGGTGCAGCATGGCCTCGCGCGCCCGGCGCGTGGTGTCGTACTGTGCCAGCACGCTGCGCATGCAGTCTTCGTTCAACACGGCCTCCCACACCGGCGCCAGCTCTTCGGCTGAAGGCGCGGCGCCCGCTTCCACTCCGATCGCGAACTTCAGGCTGGCCGCTTCCGCCATGAGCCTGGCCCGGGCGGCCGCGCCGAGCGGTGGTACGCGCGCCTCGGCCGGCGCGGTGCACAGATAGATCACCTGCGCGGGCAGCGCACCCTCCACGGGCTGCAAGGCACGCAACGATTCGCCGCGCAGGCGCAGCGCGCCGCCGGCCGATCGGAAGTCATGCACGGCCTGCGGATCGGCTGCCGACAACTGCGCAAGGCCGCGCAGCAGGCGCGGGAGGTCGTTGGTCGCCGCCGCTGGGGCGGCCTTCGCCTCCGCAAGCAACACCAGCATCTCGGTTCCGTCGCCCACCTGACGCAGGATGGCGGCATCCCACTCTTCCTTTGCGCCCTCGCCGCCCGCACCCGTGAGATGGCCCGGCGTGCGAAGTCCCTGCACGACGCGGTGCCTCGCCGACGTGCGCGCGTCCAGGAATGCGGCCACGCCGGCCAGTGCCGCGGCCGCTGCCCGCTCCGTCAGTTCGCCCTCGCGCGCGGAGGCGCGTCCCTGGTCGAGCGCAGCGGCACTGCCTGCATCCGGTGCGTGGCGGGCTCGCAGGGCCAGGTACTGCCGCACCGCGTCCGACGAGCGCAGGCCGCGCGCCTCGAGCAGGCGCCGTAGGGCGGGGCTCGCTGCGAGCTTCTGCACGCCCAGGCCGGCCGGCGCGCCCGTCGACGAGACCTTCGATGCGAGCGCATGCCATTCGCCTGCGCAGGCCTGCGCGTGCAGGGCCTGCAATGCCTGGCGCTCCGGGCCTTCGGGCATGGCGCGCAGCTTGCCCGGATGCGCGACCGCGTCCACCGCCATGCGAACACTGCGCTCGTCGCCCGCCGCCTGAGCGGACAGCTGCACCCAGGCCTGCACCTGCGCATCGCGCGCCTGCAGCACCTGCGCCTGGAAGGCCGGGTCGCCGGTCTCGAGGTCCATGGCTCGGCGGATCACGGCGGCCAGGGCGTCGGTGAATGCGCCGGCGAGCGCGGCATCGGGTTCGCGGCCCTGCATCTTGGCAAGTCGGGCGCTCTCGATGGCGAAGGCAAGCACCGTGTCGTCGCCCGCGCCGCGGGCCTGCGCGAGCATGGCCGGCAAGTCGGGCATGCGGTAGCGGCGCGGGGCCCGGCGGAGGATCTCTTGCAGCGCAACCCCGGAGACATCTTGCAGGCCAGTCATGCCCGCATTCTCGTCCCCTGCCGGGGGAGCGGGCTACTGGCCCCGGCCTTCGACTTCCGCCAGGATCGCCTTTGCCTGCAGTTCGACCGGCCGATCGACCAGCTTGCCGTCCACCGTCACCGCGCCATGGCCCTCGGCCAGCGCGGCCACGACGCGGCTGGCCCAGTCGATTTCGCCGGCCGTCGGCGCAAAGCCTTCGTTCACCGGCGCGACCTGCCTGGGATGGATGCACAGCTTGCCGCCCATGCCGAAGCGGCGCGAGCGCTGCGTGTCCTGCATGACCTGCTCCACGTCACCGGTGGCGAGCGTCACGCCGTCCACCGGCGCCTGCAGCCCGGCATGGCGCGAGACCAGCACGAAGTGCGTGCGGACGGCATCCAGTTCCTGCGCGTCGCCGCGGATGCCCGCGTCGGCCATGAAGTCCACCGTGCCGAAGACCAGCCGCTGCACCCGGGACACGCGCGCCAGCTCGGCGGCCGCGAAATGGCCGGCGACGGTTTCCACCAGCGGCAGCAGCGTCTGGCTGTCGCGCAGGCGGGCGGCCAGCGCAGTCAACTGGGCGGCCTGCTCGGACTTGGGCAGCATGACGGCGCCCACGGCCGGCAGCGACAACAGCTCGCAGTCCGCCTCGTGCCAGGGCGTGCCGGCCGGGTTCACGCGCAGCACCACCGTCTTCTTCGAGGTGGCCAACCAGTCGCGCACGGCCGCGCGCGCTGCGTCCTTGTGGGCCGGCTGCACGGCATCCTCCAGGTCGATGACGACGGCGTGGGCGCCGCTGGCCAGGGCCTTGTCGAAACGCTCCGGGCGGTCGCCGGGCACGAAGAGATAGCTGCGGTCGGTCATGTGTCGTTCGAGAGAGGAGTCAGGCAGCGCGTGCGGCCGCGGCGTCGCGCCGGCCGCGCAGCAGCGCGAGGGCGCACACAGAAGTGGCCAGCGCCAGCGCGAAGAAGCCGGCGCGGTAGCTGCCGAACACCGTCGCCAGCGCACCGAAGGCCGGCGGCCCCAGCACCACGCCGAAATAGGTGACGGCCAGCGTGCCGCCGGTGGCAATGCTGGCCTGCCCGGGCGGCGACTGGCGCGCCGTCTCGGCCAGGTACACGCCGTTCCAGCCGATGGCCGAGGCGCCGAACACGACCAGCACCGCCAGCACCAGCACCGAGGGCAGCCGGCCGTCCAGCAGCGCGGTGGCCAGCGCCGACACGCACATCAGCACCGACAGCGCCGTGAGCATTCGGCGCGCGCCCAGCCAGCGGTCGGCCACGTAGCCCCACAGCACCCGCCCGGTGACGCCCCCGATCTGCGCCAGCGACAGCGCCAGGCCCGCGGCCACGAGGCCGTACGACAGCACCGCGTCGAGGTAGGTCACAAGGTAGGCCGTGAGCGAAAGCTGGCACATCGAGAACACGAAGGAGCAGCCGGCCAGCATGCGCAGCGCCGGATGCGCCAGCACCAGCCGCACCGGCCGCGCCAGGTTGCCCAGCACCAGCGGCTGGCCCGGGTCGCGGTCGGCGTCGAGGTCCCGGCGCAGCACCTGCGCGACCAGCGCGCACATCAGGTTGGCCGCGGCCACCGCGAGCAGGGCCGACTGCCAGCCGCCCCACAGCAGCAGGCCCGGCACCACCGCGCCGGCCACCACCCCGCCCAGCGGCACGCCGGTCTGCTTGAGCGAGAACACCAGGGACATGCGATGCGCCGGCGTCGTGCGCGCCAGCAGGTGCGAACTCGACGGCGTGATCGGCCCGTAGCCCAAGCCGATCAGCAGCGCCCCCAGCGCGATGGCCGGCAGCGAAGGCAGCGCCGACAGCGCCAGCCCCGCCGCGCACAGCAGCAGGCCGACCTGGCTCATGCGGATGGCGCCGAAGCGCGTGACCGCCGTGCCGGCCGCGAGGCTGGACAGCATGGCGCCGCCATACACGATGGCCACGTACACGCCGGTGTAGGCCGGCGAGGTGCCCAGCGCCAGCGCCACGGCCGGCGC
>Ga0102594_1000174_pt1 | contig 93875 bp, 93 predicted proteins | sample AraplaCol_mLB_r2_2_FD_76863 | JGI IMG/M metagenome (GOLD analysis project Ga0102594, IMG submission 76863) | Arabidopsis root microbial communities from North Carolina, USA - plate scrape MF_Col_mLB_r2 (SPADES assembly) (version 2) | ecosystem: Host-associated > Plants > Roots > Endosphere...
TGAAATGATGGCGCAACACATGGCCATCATGGAAGAAGTGATGCCAAACATGAGTAACCACGGCATGATGCGCGGGGGTATGGGGACAGGGACTGGGCCCGCTCCCGATGTCGGCCAAGGTGGGATGTGGAGTTGACCCTGTAACTCAGGACACCCGAACACCGTTAAGTTGATGATGTTGCGGCGCGTCGGAACTCCCGAGGCGAACGATACTTCAACGCTTTATGCGGATGCCAGTCATTGTATTGCTCGAACGCGACCGTTAGCTGAGAGAGCGCGGTCGGCACGTCGGGCTTGTTCATGAACGCGATGTAATCGCGCTTCATGGTCTTGACGAAGGATTCGGCCATACCGTTGCTCTGCGGAGAACGCACCGGCGTGGTCAGTGGCTCCAGGCCCAGTTCCCGCGCGAAGCTGCGCGTACGATGGTCGATGTACGCCGAGCCGTTGTCCGAGAGCCATTCGATGGTTTGCTCGGTCTGCACGGCGCCAAAGCGCTGCTCGACGGCCGCCAGCATGACATCTCGAACAATATCCCCACTGTGCCCGCCGGTGGTCGCCGCCCAACTAATGGCTTCTCGGTCATGGCAATCGAGCGCAAAGGTGACGCGTAGCGGCGAACCATCGTCGCAACGGAATTCAAAGCCGTCTGAACACCAGCGGGTATTGCTACGGTCGACAGCGACCCGACCGTCATGGCGGCGTGTATCGAGTCGTCGCCCAGGCCGGCGAAGCAGCAACTGGTGGTCGTGCATCACACGATAAACACGCTTTGCGTTCACGGGCGAGGCCCCGCTCAGCTCATGACTGCGCCGTAGCAAAGCCCAGACCCTTCGGTAGCCGTATGTCGGCAGGCCCGCAACCAGCTCATGGATTTCAGCCACCAGCGCCGTGTCGTCGTATTGGCGGGCGCGGCGGCCATCCCGCCATTCCGACGAACGGGCCTGTTTCGCTGCCACCGCAGAGCGCGCCACGCCAAGGACATTGCAGACCGTCTTCATTGGTCGTCCCCGGGCAGTAAGGGCGAGCGCGCAATCCAGTTTTTTGAGCGCCCGTACTCCACGGCTTCCTTCAGGATCTCGGCTTCCTGCGTTTTCTTTCCGAGTAGCCGCTGCAGTTCCCTGATCTCCTTCATCGCTGCAGCCAACTGCGAGGCCGGGACCACAGCTTCGCCAGCGCTCACAGCGGCCAGGCTTCCTTCCTGGTATTGCTTGCGCCATGCGAACACCTGATTGGGATTGAGCCCATGCCGTCGGGCAACCGCCGAAACCGTGGCACCCGGCTCCATCGTTTCCTGAACGATGGCGAGCTTTTCTTGGACTGAACGGCGCCGCCGCCGCTCAGGTTCGGTAAGAATTTCGATGCTTTCCACGATTTGCCTAGGCTTGAAACTAGTCACAAGACTACCTCTTATTGTAAGAGGTGCCGGATGTCCTGAGATTCAAGGGGCCGCTCCAGATGGTGCCGAGTGGCATGGGGCGGACGCAGGGCTTTGCGGGTTGTGGAACTAGTCGCTTGTCCAAAGACTGACTCTTCGATGGCGCGCTGCATGACCAACAGATCTGTCATGTTGCTGCATCACCCTACAGCGACTCACTGACATCGAATAGCGATGAAATACGTTGATGGTCAAGAGGCAAAAGTCGGTGATAAGGTAGGCCTGGGTACTACCGATGAAGGCGTCGTCATGTGTTCAATGGATACCGGCGAGTCTTCCGCAGAGCAATCGGCGGAGGATTGGAGCTTTTTGAAGACCGGGGTGATGATCGAGTTTCCCAGCATGGGACTCGTGCATTTTCCAGAACAGCACCCCGATCTGTGGTTGATATCGCACAAGGCCGACTAGTTCTCCGAAGGTGACATATCCATGAAATATGCAGACGGTCAAGAAGTCAGGGTCGGGGACGTCGTTGGGCTCGGCAACGACAGGGAAGGAGTGGTCGTATGCGATATCGACGCGGGTGTCTACATGCCCGGCGATCCTGAATCCGCTTGGGGATACCTTAAAAGGGGAGTGATGGTCGTGTTTCCATCATATGGACATATTTACTACGAAAGCGAGATGGAGGAGGACGTTTTTCTGATTGCCCGCAAGCCGGATTGAGATACTGCCCCTTACCTTGCGGGAATGGAAAGGTACTGCGCCGCTGACTTCGCGATGAATACCCGCTCCCGCTGAAATGACCATGAAAGTAATCTACTTTTGTATTGCCACATTGGTGGTTGCGATAGGAGCTGTCTGGCTGCATGCCAAATCGAGAAAGAGAACGACAATGAAGCTCCAAGAGCGGCAGATACTGGACGACGGCGCATTGTATTCCCGGTATTACGCCGACAGTGGTATTCCTCAAGCCAGTGTTATGGAGCTTTGGTACGAAGTGGCCAATGCTTTGAAAGTACCACCTGGGATGCTTCGCCCGGAAGACGAATTCGGGAAGGATATCGGGATTTGGTCGATTACAAGCGAGGATTTGGACTACCTCGGCCAACTGGCTATCAAGCGAGCGAAAACGGATGGCAGGAGCATTGATCTGCAAGCTATCAAGTCCGTTGACGACTACGTGCGGACGTTGAGATTCGGGAACGGGCATTCGGCCCAGTGACCGCCGCCTGTGGCAGCGTCAGCTCATGGCTGTACTGCAGAGACTCGCCGACTACAGGCAATGGCAGCTTGTGGCCGATCTGCGCCTTCGGCTTATCCAGCCACCTTGACCAGGAGGCAGGCCCACTTAGCTGGCTACAACGACCCGCTGCCCCCATCGCCACTAGGTGGCAATGTTTGCTAGGCTTGACCCCGGCGCATGGATCATTTCAATGGACCAACAGGGGCATGATGACCAAACTAGTCGCACTCGCCGTCATGGCAGCCTTCACCGGGCAGTATGCGGAAGCTCGCGAAGTTGACGTGAGAGCTTCTTTTGCAGGCGACTGGTCCATAGTCTATTCGTGCGAGAACGCAACAGGCGCGTACGCCGAACGCTGCCGACAAGGCGCCCGAGACGGCTTTTACCTGTACAAGTTGACGCAGGAAGGTCGCACGCTGTGCGGATACCACCTGGCCACTGGCCAGATGGGGAACCGTATCGATGACGGATCCCTATCCGGTGAAGGGCCGTCAATTCACGGGACCATTCGAGGCAAGACCGCCGAGGTGGAATTTCGCAGCGGACGCACCGGAGAGGTGGGACGTGGGACATTGACCAGGAACGGCGACACCCTAGTCTGGCACGTGACGCGTCCGCTCAAGACCGCCGAGCAGAACTGGATCCCTTCCGATGCAGTACTGCAGAAATCCGCGAGCAAAGGCCCGCCGTATCTCAGGGGCTGCTCACGAGGCTGAGGGAAAGACTCTCTCCTCGCGTTTCATTCGAAGCTTGCGGCGCCAGGAGGCTAACCGGGTGCAACGAATGACGTGCAGTGACAACTGTCTCTTCATGGCCGGCCCGCGACGTCTGCCGGGACCGTATCGGGCAAACGTTTTTGTACGTTTCTGGCGCTAGCGTCGCCCCGTCAACTCTCGAAGCGCGTGGCCAGGTCCGAAAAGCAATCTGCGATGCGGGTTGCGCAATCTGGTGCCATGCCGATCATTGGCAGCATGAAAACGGCGCCTGCATGATCGAAAGCCAACAGCTCTCCACCGCCGTCGCCTCCGAAGGCTAGAAATCCTGGTGCATAGACCTCGATTTCGACATCAACGTTGTTGCCCCCTATTTCATCTAGGGACCATAGCGCGACGTACCCGGGCCTTGTTCCGTCCGTCGTAAATCCTTCGAAGATTCCATGGGCAGCCAGATAATCACTGTACTGACGCGGGACTGACGGCAGCATGTATTCGCTCTCGGTTGGGGGGCTGACGGAGACTCTAGCAGCATTCGGGTGTCCTAACGAGCATCGACCAATGTCCGCTCATGGCCGGTCCCAGTCGTCTGCCCTCAGTCACAGGCCAGGCCCGGCTCAGTCGGCAGCTCGCGACCCTTAGCGGTCCATCGATTCGCCAAGTTGAGCGACGACACAGAGTCCAACTTCGGACATCTCGATGTCGTTTGGGCCTTTTTTCACGTGTCCAGAGAGATAGCCTCCCAATCGTCCTTCGAGAGCATCCACTCAAGAGCCCGGCGGCGTTCAGCAACCACGTGCAAATGAATCTTCGACGATCTTGCGGGTGTGTCTACGATGCACCAATGGAGGCAATACGCGAGGTCAAGCATCGAGATTAATTCGATCCGAGACTGTAAGCTACAGCCAGTGATGAACCGCTGAGACGACTCCTCGTTGCGGAGATCGGGATAAATCTTTACCAAGTTGGACGGAAGCGTTTGGTCGAATTGAAGTGTCGGCGCATGTCCTAGCGCCCAAGCAAAGATCCCCAGCGCTTCAACTTGCGCTTGAAAGGGCGAACCGCCCGCAGAGTGAGCATCCTCGACAAAGGACCCTTCGGCGGCCGACAGCGCACCGTACAGTCCTTCTCTTTCCAGCCAAGCCCGGCCGGATGCACGATCAAGTCCGTAAGAGATAGCAACGACTACGCTTAGCGCGAGGGCTCGCTTCTCTATCTCTTGTTGAGGCCGGGGCTGCAATAAATCGCAATCGATCAGGGGAAGCGGCGGCGTACGAGAGTAGCCTAGTCGCCTAGCTTGGACGATCGAGTGATCACGGATGACGCTAGCTTGCATATGAAAGTCGCCGGGTGGGTCTATTTGCAAATACTAAAGCACGCGCCAATTCGAGGCGATTCGGTGAGCGGGCGACGACGTTAGTAGCGGTCAGCCGGGTCAGATCACCCTATGTCGCTTCATAGCCGATCGCAGTCCTTACACTGAATCGATGCTACGAAGGGCGCCTCACGAATCTCCAGCTTGCGTAACGCCAGTCTGTGGATTTGCCCGAGCCTCGAGAAAATCCACCAGCATCTTTCCGACCGGCGACAGCGTATCGAAGTCGCGCGAGCAAATGGCAAACCGGCGGCGGGCCCAATCGTCGCGCAAGGGGATTGCACGAATACCGAGTGCCTGTCCAACGGGTTCCGCAATCTCCTGCGGGATGATGGCCAATCCCAGATTTGCGCGAACGCAGCGCAGGGCGGCATCGAATGTGGATACGACTGCCCGGTAGTCGATACGTCGGCCGAGAATTGCGGCATGTCGATTCAGCATGGTCTGGACGGCTGTTTGCGCCGGCATGCCGATATGCCGATGATCCAGCGTCTGCGCGAACGCGCAATTGTCAGCCCGGGCGAGCGGATGCGAACCATGCACGATCGCGGCCAGATGGTCTGCCCGATACGGGCGGGTCTGAAATCCTTCCAGGTCGGCCGCATCCCAGCAAACCGCTAGTGGTGCCGAGCCTTCGCGCAGCGACCGCACAACGTCGATGCTCAGGCTTTCCTCGATCGTGATACCCACATCCTGATGACCCGGAACCTGCAGGAAGGCAGCGATGTCGTCCGGCAGCGATTCCGCCATCGACGATACCGTCGCCAGCAGGCGCACCTGACCCCGAATGCCCGAGCCAAAGTCAGCCATGTCCCGCGACACGCGGTCGGCTGCGGCCAGCATTGCGCTCAATGTGTGCGCGCCCTGTGCCCTCGGGATATCCCTAGTGAAGAACTGGTTGCTCGCTGCCTGAATTGCACTTCATAATCACAAAAGGCACCCCCTGGCTGGCTGTTTCAAAATAAATACATTAATCGCCGGTACATCCGTCGTGTTTTTTTGGATTGAAGTGCACTACATCATCATAAAAAGCTAAAGGAGACCGTAAATGAGACCTTGGACTCGATTATTCGCACTGTTCAATGCTGTAGCCACGCTGATGCTGGCAGGTTCCGCCTGGGCACTGGACACCGCAAAGATCATGGTTCCCGGCGCACCGGGAGGAGGTTATGACCAGACCGCCCGGACGCTGGGAAAGGCCCTGCAGGAGGCAGGGCAGGCGAAGGGAGCTATCTATGAGAACAAGCCGGGTGCTGGTGGCACACTAGGCTTGGCCCAGTTCGTGAACAGCAGCAAGGGGGACGCGAATGCGCTGTGTGTAATGGGCGCGATCATGGTGACAGGAGTGGTACAGAACAAGCCACCAATCACCCTTGCCAACGCGACACCGATCGCGAAGCTCTTCACCGAGTACAACGTCATTGCCGTCAACAAGGCGTCGCCATTTCGGTCAATGGCTGATCTCATGACTGCGTTCAAGAAAGACCCCGCCTCGATCAAATGGGGCGGCGGTTCCAAAGGATCTACCGACCATATTGGCGTTGCCGAACTGGCGCGTGCGAGCGCTATCCCGGCCAACAAAATCAACTACATCCCCTTCGGCGGCGGTGGCGAGGGCACGGCCGCAATGCTGGGCGGCCACATTTCCGTGATTACGGGCGGCTATTCCGAGCTTGCCAAGTACATCCAGGCGGGACAAATGCGCGCCTTGGCAGTGACTTCCCCGACTCGATTGCCGGACGTTTCGGCTCCCACGCTGAAGGAGCAGGGAATCGATGTGGTGATCGGCAATTGGCGTGGCGTCTATGGCGCCCCAGGCCTGACGGCGGATCAGCAGAAGGCGCTTGCGGATGCGGTGGTGATGGCCACGAAGACCAAGGTCTGGCAGACCGCAGTGAAGGACAATCTGTGGACCCCTGATGTGCAGACTGGCGAAGGCTTCTCCAAGTTTGTTGGAGAGGAGCATTCCCGGCTCCGCACCACGTTGGCCGAGGTTGGGTTGATCTGATGATACCTCGCATCCAAATGTCGCAAGTCGTGATTGGTGCGTCCCTAGGGTGCATCGCACTCGGTCTGGCGGTTGGCGCGTCGCGCTTTCCCGTAGATGCTGGGTTCTCGGTCATGGGTCCAAGCGTCGTGCCATTCGCAATTGCGACATTCGCAGGGATGCTGTCCATTGGCTTGCTACTACAGGCTATGACAGGAGGCTTTCGGAACCTGTCAGTGGACGCACCCGTCCCAAGCGGTTCCCGCTTTGGGGTGGCGTGGGTTTCCGCTGGGCTGGTACTGAATGCCATCTTGATCGATCGAATCGGCTTCGTACTTGCGGGGACGCTCCTATTCGCTCTAGCCGCTCGTGGATTCGGCAGTCGGCAATGGGCCACCAACGTTCTCGTGGCCGCATCTGTCGCCCTTCCCGTTTATTGGGCGTTCGGTATAGGGCTTGGTGTCTCACTGCCCCGCCTAATCAATCAATGGATCTAGTGATCGACTGACGCTGCGCCTGGTCGGGCGCAGCACTCCCCGGACCATCATGAGTGAACTATCGAATGCCCTGATACAGGGCTTTGGGGCGGCGCTCGCCCCTATGAATCTGCTTTGGGGCTTTCTGGGCTGCCTCCTCGGAACTGCCGTTGGCGTTCTGCCCGGCATTGGGCCGGCGTTGACAGTCGCAATGCTGTTGCCCGTGACCGCCTCGCTGGAACCGACCAGCGCGCTGATCATGTTTGCGGGCATCTATTACGGCGCCATGTTTGGCGGCTCCACGACATCGATTTTGCTAAACACGCCGGGGGAGTCTGCCTCCATGGTCACGGCCATGGAGGGAAACCTCATGGCCAAGCACGGGCGCGCGGGGCCTGCCCTTGCTTCCGCCGCGATTGGTTCATTTGTGGCAGGCACGCTCGCGACGGTGGGCCTCACGTTGTTTGCGCCGACGGTCGCGGAGTTTGCACTTCGGTTCGGACCTGCGGAGTATTTCGCCATTCTCGTGCTTGCATTCGTGACCGTGTCGGCAGTGCTTGGCGCGTCGATGCTGCGTGGCCTGGCCAGTCTCGCCATCGGCCTGTCCATCGGTCTGATCGGCATGGATTCTATCTCCGGTATTGCTCGATACACGTTTGGCATTCCTGAGCTTGTCGACGGCATCGAGGTAGTACTAGTCGCCGTCGGCTTGTTTGCTGTCGCTGAGTCGCTCTACTCACTGATGTACCCCCAAGCTGCCGACAGCTCTATGAATCGGATGACCTCCCTGTGGATGACGAAGCAGGACTGGCGCCGGTCCTTCCCGGCTTGGCTGCGAGGAACGGTGATTGGCTTCCCGTTTGGTTCTATTCCCGCCGGTGGAGCAGAGATTCCGACATTCCTCTCATACGCGCTCGAAAAGCGTTTGTCGAAGTCCCCAGCAGAGTTCGCGGCGAACAAGGGTTGCGGTGCAATCGAAGGAGTTGCTGGTCCCGAGGCAGCGAACAACGCCACCGCAACCGGGTCGCTGGTGCCGCTGTTGACCCTGGGCATTCCCACATCTGCCACCGCGGCGATCCTGCTCGCTGCCTTTCAGAACTACAACCTGCAGCCGGGTCCGTTGCTTTTCCAGACATCACCAGAACTCGTATGGGGTCTGATCGCATCCCTCTACGTTGGCAACCTCATTCTGCTGGTGCTCAACCTGCCTCTGGTGCGCGTATGGGTGAAGTTGCTGGCCATACCACGACCGTATCTCTATGCCGGAATCTTGCTGTTTGCCTCGATCGGCGTGTACGGCATGCGCCAGTCCTGGTTCGACCTCCTGCTGATGTTCGCCATTGGTTGGATGGGAGTACTTCTGCGTAGATTCGACTTCCCCGTCGCTCCGGTCATTGTCGGGATGATTCTCGGACCCATGGCGGAGAAGCAGTTGCGCAATGCGCTTTCGATCAGTCAGGGCGACTGGCTGGCAATTCTGACTCAACCCATCGTAGCGGCGGTCTTCGCGGCGACAGCACTAATCCTGCTCGTCCCTGTTTTCCTCCGCAGCAAAGGCATTCGGTTGTCCGAGGACGACTAACTAATAACCAACCCCTACTACAACGGAGGAGTAATGAAGAGAAATTTTCACAATGCATGCACCATGACCTCGGTGGCGCTCGGCTGCAGTATCGCGATGATGGCGTCCCCTGCATTGGCGCAGTCGTCTGTCACGCTCTATGGTTTGATCGATACGAATATCGAGTTCTCAAACCACAATGCGAAGGACGGAAAGTCTGCCGCGTCCGGGCTTGGCAACAACTATCGTGTGAATTCTGGCGGCATGAACTCGTCCCGTTGGGGGATCCGCGGTAAAGAGGATCTCGGCGGCGGGCTCAAATCCTTCTTCACGCTCGAGAGCGGCATTGACTCCGATACCGGCAACTCATCCGATGGTCGGTTGTTTGGTCGCCTTGCGTTCGTTGGACTCGAGAGCCAGTACGGGCAAGTGGCCTTGGGTCGCCAAACGTCCTCGATGTATGACCTGGTGCTTCCCCACGACCCGATGGGATATGCGCCGCAGTATTCATGGGTGACCAGTACGGGCTCCTCACCGTCCACCGGTTACAAAACCCGGCTGGACAACACCGCGAAGTACACAGGTGTCTTCGGGCCGGTGACCACCATGGCGCACTACAGTCTCGGCGAGCAGGTCGGCGGAAGTCAGGCCAATGCGGCGTTCGGTGGTGGCGCTCGCTATGACAACGGGCCTGCGAGCGTCGGAGTTGTCTATGACCAAGGAAACGGTGCACTCACTACGGCGGGCGACTATTCGAAGGCAAGGGACGTGACAGTCTCCGGTGCCTACGCAGTGGGCGCTGCGACGCTGATGGGTGGTTACCGCTGGTATCAACTGAAGCCGGCGACAGGCGCCAGCGCGCGCAGTGACCTGTGGTGGGCCGGCGTCCGCTATGCGTTGACACCGGCGTTCCGCTTGACGGGAGCCGTCTACTACGAGGACAAGAAGGACACCGCATCCGATCCGATGATGTTCCTCGTCCAGGGCATGTACTCGTTCTCGAAGCGTACGAGCGTCTATACGACCGTGGCATACGCCCGTTCGAAAAAAAATGGTGACGGAACCTTTACGCCGGTTGGCGTGATGCGCGCCGGGGATCGTACGCCCGTCGCCAACACTCAACTCGCTGTGACGATGGGTATTCAGCATCGGTTCTAGGAAAAACAGATCGTCTGATTGGGAAGCTTCTTCATGAGGCACTTATTCGACCGCAAGTACTGCGGTCGTTTTTTTTGCTTCATGCGTCAGAGCGTTACAAAAGCCACGCAAGTCGGACTGCCCGTAACGGCTACTTGCTGGGAGGCTCCCAATGGGCTTCGGAATGAAGCGTCATGGATTGGAAAGTTGCGGATAGTGTCCGACCCCTCATGTGCGACAACCAGACCGGCCTGCGCAGGGTCGAGAGTGATGAACCTCGGCGTCGTTCCGTCGCAGGGCACCCATCCCGTCAATTGAGGTATCCCGGTCATGGGGGCGATGGCTAACGTCGAAAGCGTCTCGTGCCCACGATTGCTCACAAACAGACGCTCGCCTGCCCGGTCCAAAGCAATGCCTGCGGCCTGGTTGTGTCCCTTAAAACCACTTGGCAGCAATTCCGACATGCCAACGAGTTTGCAACCAGATTCATCGATCTGGTACGTGGCGAGCGTTGAATCTAGCTCGTTGACGATGTAGAGCAAAGGGCGAGAAGGGTGAACGATCCCGTGGCGGGGGCCGGCACCCGGCCGAGCAGCAACGCGCCGAACGGAGTCCTGCCGCCAAGTGCTGCGGATGCCGTCGAACTCAGCGAACCAAATGGCATCGGTCCCCTTGTCAGGAAAGACGAAACGGTCTGTGCCGGGCAAGCGCAAAACCTGGTGAGGATGCGGACCACGCTGCTCAGTTGCGTTCGGACCGGGTTGGCCCGTGAACTGGAGGGTGCTCGCAACGGGTCCCAGATGGCCGTCGTCTATGACGGGAAGTGCGACAGCCGTTCCCGTCGCATAGTTCGCGACCACAAGGTCAGCCCCCGACTGGGTCAAGCAAAGGTGGACGGGGTTCTTGCCCTGGGTGGATTGGGTATTTAGCTTGGTCAGGGAACCGTTTGTCTCGTCAATGCGAAATGCGCTGACCTCGCTTTCGTCGCCATGGACGCAGAAAAGACGAAGCCGCGCCTGGTCGACCAACAAATACGACGGATTAACCAGACCGGCAACACTCTGCTTGTGGGTCCACCTACCTTCGGCAGCGAGGAGGAACACTTCGATTCCCTGGCCTCGTGCATTGCGTTTGGCCGTCGTGCGACAACCTGTATAAGCAATCGTTGGCATGTCTCGTCCTGATCTACGCTCGCATCGACGACGCGCATAAGTGCATTTATAGAGCCGTAAAGGCAATGTGAGAAGTCCCACTACGGTCAAAGCAGCATGGGACTCACCGGACGGGCCGGGCATATTTCACCTGTGTAAACCCTAGATGCGCCGAATCTAGTGGCGCAAGGGCCACGCCGATCGCATCAAACGGGCACGAATGAGTTGTCACACGTTTTTATGCATTCTATGATCATAAAAAGCGATATGTAAACAAGGTCAAATAGGAGACAACACATGACTTCGGTCCCTAATCAACGACGTCGAGCTCTCATTCAAGGCATGCTGGCAGCGCCGCTGGGCGGTATTGCATCGATGTCGCCACGTCTTGCTATGGCAGAGAGCGCCTTTCCGTCGAAACCCATTACGTTCATCGTGCCGCAGGCTGCTGGCGGTGGGGCGGATCTGCTGTGTCGGACTGTTCAAGGCAAAGCCCAAGGGTTGCTTGGCCAGCCGATCGTGATCGACAACCGGCCGGGAGCTGCCGGGAACATTGGAACCGTCCTCGGCGCCCGTGCAGCACCCGATGGCTACACGATGACCTTCGTCAACCTGTCCACGATGGCGCTGAACCCGCATCTCTATTCGCGGCCGGGGTATTCGGTGAGCGATTTCGATCCCCTGGTGTGGATGGCATCGGTAGCGAACATCCTGGTGGTCAATCCGAACGTAGCGGCAAAGAATCTGCAGGAGTTCATTGCGCTGGCAAAGTCCAAGCCCGGCAAGCTGGCGTATAGCTCCGCCGGCAATGGAAGCGGCAACCACCTCGGCGGGGAGATGCTCAAGTCGCTGGCAAAGATCGACCTTGTCCATGTGCCTTACAAAGGCGGTGCCCCGGCGGTCGTGGCTGTTCTGGGGGGAGAAGTAGATGCATGTATTGCGGACCCCCTTGCTGCACTGCCGCACATCAAGTCAGGAAAACTCCGAGCCTTGGCTGTCACTTCGGCAAAGCGGGCCAGCGCATTGCCCGACGTACCCGCCATGGCAGAAGCAGTCCCGGGATACGAGGCAACTTCCTGGGCGGGAGCGGTTGTGCCGAAGGGCACGCCTGCGGCGGTAAGCCAAAAGCTGAGCCAGGCGCTTTTGGCTGCGCTGAAGGATCCCGAGAACGCGAGCAAGCTTCGGAGCCAACTCTACGAGCCGACGGCAGCCGGCGGAGCCGAGTTCGCCGCCCTGATTCGCAAAGAAAACGACAAGTGGTCTAAGCTAATCCAGCAATTGGGGATGCGCATTGACTGATCCGGTAGGAGCGTGGGCGATTGACGGCTGTCATGGCAAAATGCCATTTGAATCCATGACGCCGGGTGCTCAAAATGACTCGGTGCCCCTACTTCTTACCGCCGGTCGAACCATGAATCTCTCTCAACTGCAAACTCGCGTGGCGCGGGAAATCGTTGCCTTGGCGCGCCTGGACGCGCTTCGCGCCGGCGATCACCTTGCGGAGAGTGTTCTGGCCGACCGAATCGGGGTGTCGCGGTCACCGGTCAATGTTGCGCTGCGATATCTTGTCGAGGTCGGCGCAGTCGTTCATGACCACAACCGCGGCTTCTTCCTGAACAAGGACGCTACCGATCTGTCAGCGATCGCCGAAGAGCTTTCGCAGGAGCCAGACGATCCGCTGCATCTGAAGATTGCAGAGGACCGGCTAAGCGGCGCACTGCCGGATTTTGTGACCGAAGCCGACATGATGCGGCAATACAATGTCGCGCGCAGTGCATTGCGCAAGGCGCTGTCCAAAATCCAGGAGGAGGGGTGGGTCGAACGCTCCATCGGGCATGGCTGGACGTTCCTGCCAATGATTGACTCGGCGCAGGCCTACGAGGAAAGCTACCTCTATCGAACTGCCTTGGAGCCCACGGGGCTTTTGAGTCCGTGGTTTCGTGCCGATCCTGTCGAGCTCGCCTCCCTGCGCCGCCAACAGCGGGCAATTGTGGAGGGGGGGTACAAGACCATGACACCCATCGAGCTGTTCGAGTCCAATAGCCGCTTTCACGAAACGATCGCCAAATGGTCTGGCAACCGCTTCCTGGTGCAATCCATCAAGCGGATGGACTCGCTGCGGCGACTTATCGAGTACGGGCAAGCCAAGGATCGCAAGCCGCGGCAGGAGCAGGCGATCGAACACCTAGCCATCCTTGATGCCATTGCCGCGCAAGATATGCTGAAGGCAGCGGGGCTGATGCGGGAGCATCTTGAAGGGGCTCGTCAGCGAAAGGTCCGCAGCAAGTCCGTATTCAAAAGCGCAGCCTGATCCGCGGGGCGCCCTCGAGCACCTATTGCCGTTTCTTTCCTCAGAGAGCAATTCCGGGCTCTTTCTGGTCGAGCATCGCCTTCACTTGCTCCCTGGCCGCTTGTGCCGAGCTGCGGCCAAGCGCGCCAATTCCTCCTACTCCATGCAGTCCGTCCTTTTGGGCGCTCCGACCATTCTCACCCCTCACGGCAAAGCCTGTTAGGCCTCACTGCCGGAGCCTGAAAACTGCTGCCGTCTCTCCATTTTTGTCGCATAGAGTGCATTTTTCGGCGGTTGCTCGGATGCTGTAATCCCTTTGAAAGCTTTATACATCAAAGCCTTAGGGTAAACGCCTAAGATTTCTTCTTTGCATTCTGTAATCACAAAAAGCTATACTTCGATCAACCAAGCAGCGTCGCAAATGGGATTTGCGCGCAGCACAAGATGCACGGTGCGATGCGCTCTGCTCCGCCATTCTTCCCCTCGCAGCCAGCTCATCTGCAGCCGACCGCAAATCCAGATCGGAGACAAAACATGACCAGCAAGACCCCTTCCGGCGCCGTCCTCCTGAAACCCGAAACGCTGCCGACGCATGAGCGTGGTGGTGGCGCACGTACTACGCCACTGGTGTCGCGTGAGCTGGGTACGACCAGCTTCATCACCGGCTACACGTCGTTTGATGGTGGCGTGGAAATCCCCTTTCACAGCCATAACTGCCAAGAGAGTGTCGTTCTGATGGAAGGTGAGGCGATCCTGGATATCGATGGCCTCGAGTACCGTCTCAAGGCTCACGATGTGACCTTCATCCCGCCGAACGTCAATCACCGGTTCCGCAACGTGTCGAAGACTGAGCCGATGAAGATCATGTGGATCTACGCGACGGTCGACGCGACGCGCACGTTGACCGAAACGGGAGCCACGAACCCGGTCTCTGCAGAACACGGCAAGCGCTGATCGTCCAACGCCAATAGCTCCATCCCAGGTCTGCGGCGGATAGCCGTGGACCCTGCAGCGCGAGGAACCGACCCGGATCAATCCGGGGCGAAGGGCTCGTGCGCCCTAAAAAAATGTGACCGGCCGCCGAGCATATGTCTCGTCAGTCCCCACAGGCTAATAGCAAGTCATACGCGCCTGCCGGTCCAGACAATGACGCGAGACAACGATGTTGGTAATTCTCGGTTTCGGCATGATTGCCGCATTCATGACCCTAATCATGGCCAAGCGGCTCACACCGGTGGCAGCGCTCATCCTAGTGCCGATCGTCTTTGGGCTGATCGCTGGCGGGGGGCTCGACCTTGGGCAGTCGATCATCAAGTCCATCAAGACAGTGGCGCCGACAGCATGCCTGCTCTTCTTCGCCATTATTTACTTTGGCATGATGATCGACGTCGGCATGTTCGACCCGCTCATCAAGCTGATTCTGCGATTTGTCCACAATGATCCGGTCCGCCTTGCGATTGGCACCGCGCTCCTCACTGCGATTGTGTCGCTCGACGGCGACGGCTCGACGACGTTCATCATCGTAACTTCAGCCTTCCTGCCGATTTACCTCCGACTGGGCATGAACCCTTGGGTGCTGACGTGTATCGCGGCGACAGCAAATGGCATTTTCAACACGGTGCCGTGGGGCGGCTCCACCGCACGCGCAGCGGCAGCTCTCAAGCTGAATCCGGTGGACATTTTTGTGCCGATGGCACCTGCAATCTTCGCTTCCGTGTGCGCGTTGCTGTTTCTTGCATATGTCCTGGGCCGGGCAGAGCGTAGGCGGCTTGGCATTCTCGCTATCCAGCCTGACTCTGGTCTCCTGGGTTCGGGTGCGCGGAAGCCGGTGGCAGCGTCGGGTTCGTCGAGCTTCGGCGGCGCGCAGGCAGGTGCCATGACACTGCCACATCCTGGTGCGATGGCATCGATGCGCGTGGACGCATCCGTAGCGTCGTCACGTCACGATGAAGATGATTTTTCCGCACCCATCTCGAACGACGGGCACATTATCAAGCGTCCCCATGCACGTCCGCGCCTCGTCTGGATCAATGCGCTCCTGACGCTGGCCGTGATGACTCTGCTCGTTATAGAGGTAATCCCTTCGCCGGTAGTTTTCCTTCTTGGTGTGGCTGTCGCACTCGTCATCAACTTCCCCCGCGTGGCGGATCAGTCTGAGCAGATCAAATCTCACGCTTCGAGCATCGTCGGCGTGGTCGGCATGGTGTTCGCGGCGACTGTGCTCACGGGTGTTTTGAGCGGAAGCGGGATGGTCGAAGCCATGGCCAAGTGGCTTGTGGCAATTATCCCGGCATCCTGGGGGCCCCACCTAGCGATCGTGACCGGGATCATCAGCATCCCGATGACCTTCTTTACAAGCAACGACGCCTTCTACTTTGGCGTGCTGCCGATCCTCGCGGAGACCGCCTCACATTACGGCATCTCGGCAGTAGAGATGGCGCGGGCTGCAATCGTTGGGCAACCTCTGCACCAATCCAGTCCGCTTGTGCCTTCCTTTCTGCTGCTTGCAGGCCTCGCCAAGGTCGAGCTGGGTGAGCACGCCAAGAAGACCATCTGGCGCGCCGTTGCGGTCGGGCTCGTCATGCTGATTGTAGGCGGATTGACCGGCGCCTATCCCATCTAACCGGCTTGGTCGTAACGCGACAAACGAACATCGCACTATTTGGAGATTGACATGCCAACCACCGTTCACGCCGAAGCATTGACCCGTTTCGGGACAGCGGTTCTCGAATCCTTCGGTGTCCCAACCGAAGACGCGCACCTGCTGGCAGATAGCCTGGTAGTCGCGGAACTCTGGGGCCACTCCTCGCACGGCATGCTCCGCTTGCCATGGTACGTCGAGCGCCTGCGCAGTGGCGTCATGACGGCCGTCACAAAGCCTGAGATTGTGATGGACGGCGGGGCGGTGACGGTCATGGACGGTCATCACGGCATTGGTCAGGTACTGTCGCAAAAGGCAGTCGAACTCGGCATTAGTCGGGCTCGCCAGCACGGCATCAGTGCGGTTGGCGTCCGAAACTCGAATCACTTTGGTACGGCTGCGTACTTCACGCGCATGGCGGCGGAGGAGGGGTGTGTCGCGATCTTCGCAACAAACGCCAGCCCCGCCATGGCCCCTTGGGGCGGGAGGGCCAAGAGTATTGGTACGAATCCTTGGTCCATCGCCGCGCCGGCCGGCAGCCGTGGTGTCGCGGTCATGGACATCGCAAACACTGCCGTGGCTCGCGGCAAGATCTATCTCGCAGCAGAGCGCGGCGTCGAGATTCCGAATACCTGGGCCGCAGATGAAAACGGCGTACCGACGACTGACGCCAAGGAAGCCATTCACGGCCTGATTCTGCCGATGGCAGGCCACAAGGGTTACGTCATCTCGTTCATGATGGACGTTCTCGCCGGCGTGCTGACTGGTAGTCATTTTGGCTCCAACGTCGCAGGCCCTTACGAAGCGAACCGCCCCAGCGGCTGCGGACACCTTCTGATCACAATCGATATCAAGTCGACTATGCCGCTCGCAGAATTCGAGCAGCGCATGGAAACGCTGATCGGTGAAGTGAAGGCAGTTCCGAAGGCCCACGGAATCGAAGAGATTTTCTTCCCGGGTGAGCTTGAGGATCGCAACACCGTTCAACTGAAAGAGGCAGGCATCTCTCTTGCCGACACCACGTGGCAAAGCATGGTCAAGCTTGCTACCGAAACCGGTACGGCACTTCCTGCCGCCAACATCTAAAAGGATATTGCGATGATCGCACTGATTGTTTCCCTCGACGTCCATCCGGAGCGCCTGGAAGAATTCCTTGCCGCAATCAAGGAGAACGCCACGCGCACGTTCAACGATGAAGTCGGGTGCAAATACTTCGACGTAACGCAGGACACGAAGAATCCGCATCACTTCATGTTCTATGAGCTGTACGACGACGAAGCCGCCATCGACGCCCATCGCGCTGCGCCGCATTTTGCGGAGTGGCGCAAGGCGGCAGATCGCTGCGTGGTGAAGGGTAGCCAGGTCAACACGATCTGCAACCAGCTCTTCCACCACGCCTGAAGAAAGAATAGCGCCCCGCGCGAAAGCTGCTACGAGGCGCAGGTACCGAACGACACTGGCAGACAGGATAGCCATGACCAATACCATTACAACCTTCAACCCGAGTACCGGAGCAGCCCTTCAAACTTACGAAGGCTGGGACGCCGAGCAGATTGAACAAGCTGTTGGCGCAGGCCATGCTGCTGCTGCAGCTTGGGGCAAGCAGCCGCTCGAAGTCCGCGTCGCAGTTGTTCGCCGCCTCGCAGAAGAGCTCCGCCGGCAAGCAAAATCGTTTGCCGAGCTGATCACTGCCGAGATGGGCAAAGTCGGTGCCGAGGCTGCCGGCGAGATGGAGAAGTCTGCAGTCACGGCCCTCTACTATGCCGATAATGCAGAGCGCATCCTGGCCGATGAGAAGGTCAACATCGATGGCGTCGACGCGTGGGTCAGCTATGAACCCATCGGCCTGGTATTGGCAGTCATGCCTTGGAATTTCCCGGTGTGGCAGGTAATGCGATTCGCTATTCCAGCGATCACCGCCGGAAATGGTGTCTTCCTTAAGCACTCACCCAACGTCACCGGCTGCGCGCTGGCTCTCGAGCAATTGTTCCTCGATGCCGGCGTGCCGAAGAACGTGGTGACTACGTTGGTCGTGGCTGAACCGCAGGTGCCGCAGGTCATCGACGGACTGATCCAGGACGACCGCATTGCCGCCGTGACGCTGACAGGCTCCAACCGCGCTGGCGCGGCCGTGGGCGCAGCCGCTGGACGTGCGTCCAAGAAGTCTGTTCTGGAGCTGGGCGGCTCGGATGCTTTCATCGTTCTGGACGATGCGGATCTGACGGCAGCCGTGGCCGCAGCCGTCAAGGCGCGTTTCCACAATGCCGGTCAAAGTTGCGTATGCGCCAAGCGCTTCATCGTCTCCGAAGGCATCGCTAAGGAGTTTGCTGAGCGCTTCGTGGAAGCCACCAAGAGCCTCGTCGTCGGCGATCCGACCGAATCGGCAACCCAGATGGGACCCCTCGCGCGTCCGGATTTGCGCGACGCGCTCGATCGGCAAGTGCAGCAGTCGCTGGAAGCGGGCGCGGTATTGCTGGCTGGCGGCAAGGCGGTGGAAGGTCCGGGCAACTTCTACGAAGCCACAGTACTGGGCAATCTGCAACCGGGCATGGCGGCGTTCGATGAAGAGACGTTTGGTCCCTTGGCCGCCATTGCCGTTGCAAAGGATGATGCCGATGCCGTTCGGCTGGCAAACGCGACGCCGTTTGGGTTGTCAGTGAGCGTTTGGGCGGGCTCGAACACGCGAGCTTTGGCCGTGGCCAAGCAAATTACGAGCGGCGCCGCATTCATCAATGCGATCACGGCCTCGGACGCAAGAATTCCGTTTGGTGGTACCAAAAAGTCCGGTTACGGCCGAGAGCTGGCCGCCGCCGGTATCCGTGAATTCACGAACGCGCGCACCTACTGGGCGGTTGCTCCCAAGTGATGATCGCAGCGTTGTCGCTTTACTTCCGGTAGGCGGAAGCGCAGTACCCCCGAGAGGGCAGGTAGGCATAGACCTGGCGCCTTCTCGGGCTTTTGGGGAGACAACCTTGAATATTGGAAGGCGCCAAACGCTCCGGATCCTCGGAGCGGGAGCAGCGTTTGCGAGTCTGTCGAGGCAAGGCATTCAAGCAGCGACACCGGGAACGCCTCAGTTTGCGTACGTAGGATGTCGCACGACGAAGGCTCGTAACGCACGTGGAAAAGGCATCTCCGTCTATCGGGTCCCAGGCGTCGGCCAGCGGTGGGAACTCGTCGAGATTGTAGAAGGACTGGATAACCCTTCCTTTCTTACGTTGGGCCGAGCTCAGAACCACCTGTATGCCGTCCATGGCGACATGAGCGATATCAGTGCCTATACGATTGACCCGCTGTCAGGCAAGTTGCAGCTAATCAACCGTCAGTCGACACGAGGCCGCAATCCAGTGCATCTAGCGATCGATCCAACAGGCCATTTCGTCGTTGTTGCGAACTACGCCTCAGGTTCCGTGGTGACTCTGCCAATTCTTCCCAACGGAGGAGTTGGAAAGGTGGCGGATCTGTTCCAGATCTCAGGCGAGCCAGGGCCACATCGCGAACAACACGACGGACCGCACCCACACGACGTGCCATTTGATCCAGCTGGGCGGTACATGCTTGTCCCAGACAAGGGTGTGGATCGAGTCTTCGCCCTGCGGCTGGATGGAATGACCGGCAGACTCCAGCCAGCGCCAACGCCACACGTCACGGCAGCGCCCGGGGCCGGCCCTAGGCATATTGTTTTCCATCCCAAGGGCACGATCGCGTATGTGGTGAACGAACTGGATTCGACGATCACGACGTACCGCTACGACAGTTCGACGGCGGAGCTCGCGCCGCTACAGACGCTTTCAACGTTGCCGTTGGGTTTCGTGGGAAACAGCACTGGCGCAGAGATTCAAATGGATAAGCTAGGGCGGTTCGTCTTCGCCTCCAATCGCGGGCACGACAGTGTGGTGACAATGGCCGTCGAGCCGGAATCCGGTCTTCTGAAACCTATTGGCTGGACACCGACCGGTGGGAAAGGCCCTCGGTTCTTCACCTTGTCCCCTACTGGAAAGTCGATGTATGTGGCCAACGAAGGTAGCGACAGCATTGTCGAGCTGACGTTCGACGAGTATTCGGGCCAGTTGATTGCAAGCGGAAACGTGATGCCAACGGGTAGCCCTGTTTGCATCGTCGTTAGGCAGTGACTCGTAGACCGGCAAGCCAAGCAAACGAAGATGAAAACATCTCGCCTCCGCTCCGGGAGCACTGGAACTCGATCCCTGCATAGGGTCAAGTACTACAGTCTTGTGGCCGGGCTAATACTAACTTTGGCCGCCAGCTTTATCGCATGGGATGCGCTTCTACGATAGCAGGGAGCGGAGACAAATGAATGCTACGTGGTGTGATGTCGATCGACCGGCCGCTTTGCGGGCGAACTGAGTCGTTGCCGACGGGCTTGGGATTGGCTGCTGTTGGCCGAGAACTGCCTTTGATCCCCGAGCTTGCGTGGAGCAGGGCGTCTCTAAACGTCCAGGGCGACGGCCGCAGGGAAGGTGGGATATCAGCGTAATGGTCCAATGCATACCGTTCCCGATTGTCGGCTTCAGTTCGGCAGTGACAGCCCATGACAGTGGGTCGGCGATCCCATTGAAGGAAAGGGCCGGCGATCCGCGCCAACAGGGGGCGCAGGTAGCGCTCTGAATTGAGGCCGTATCGCTTCACTTTGCCGAAGAGCGTGTACATGTGTGCAGCACGCTCGCCTCTCCGTGATCTCCGAGGCCCCGCGACGCAATCGTGGCGCTACCGACGCGCTCCTCTTTCCATCGAGTCGGGGCGCGTCATGGGAGGGATCAGTTCATGCAGGCGGGACAGGACGAGCCTCGCCGCGCGCGACAGCGGATGATGCTGCGTGAGACCGATGCTGATCGAGCGCGGCAGCTTCGGATTGACGATCTCTGCGGCGCCCAGTCGTCCGGCGCAGACCTCGTCGTCGACCGCCAGTTGCGGCAAGATCGTCAGGGCGTGACCGGACAGCGCCACTTCCTTCATCGTATTCAGGGATTCAACCTCGATCGCCACCTCCAGCGTCACGCCCTGCTGGCGCGCATGCTGGTCCAGAATCAGTCGTAACCCGTTGGGCGCCGGCGGTAGCACCAGCGGCACGCCATCCAGGTCCTTGAAATCCACCACCGGCCGATTTGCCAGCGGATGGTCCCGCGGACCGACCAGGTAGTTCGCCACCGTCGCCAGGACATCCTCGTTCTGGCGCGGGCTGGGGCCATAGCGGTTGATGACGGCGAGATCGAGGTGGCCCGAATCGAGCTGTTCGTCGAGCTGGCCACTGAATCCCTCTACCACACGTAGCCGGACGCCTGGCGCGGTCTCACGCAGATTGGCAAACAGCCGGGGAATCAATCGCCGTGTCATCGATGGCAGGACGCCTATCCTGACCATCCCCGCCGGCACGCCTGCTGCATTTCGGATCTCGTCATGCAGCCGCGCTGACTGAGCGAGCAGCAACTCGATCTCCGGAAAGATCCGTTTACCGAATTCGGACAGGACCATGCCGCGCCCGGTGCGCTCGAACAGCCGGTCGCCCCATTCCGATTCAATTTGTCCGATGCTGCGGCTCACCAGCGATTGCGCGGTGCCGAGCGCACGCGCCGCGCGCGAGAGTGACCCCAGCTTGGCCACCAGGGCCACGGTTTCTAGTTGCTTCAGGTTCACTTTTCCGGCCCATGCAAAAAATGGAAATCAGGTATCTCAGAATATACACTTTTGCGCTAGCTGAAGTCTCCATACACTGCAGACATCCTTCCAGACAGAGAAGGGTCGCGAACAATATGGAGACAACATGGCAAGTTTTTCCACGACCACCACCACGACCACACCTCTTGCAGCGCGTAAGAAAGGGCTGACGGTGCGCCGGTGGCTGACCGCCCTGGTGCTGACCACGGCGCCGCTAATGCTCTGCGGCTTCGCCAGCGCGGCCCCCAGCTACCCCAACAAACCGATTCGTTTGATCGTGCCGTTTCCGGCGGGTGGTCCCACGGACGGCATGGCGCGGCTGATCGGCCAGCACCTGTCTCAGCAACTGGGACAGCCTGTGGTGGTCGACAACCGGGGCGGTGCGGGCGGCACCATCGCCACCGAGGCTGCGGCAGCAGCCACCCCCGACGGCTATACGCTGCTCTTTTCCACGACGGGGACCATGGCGATCAACCCGTCGCTCTACCATTCGCTGAAGGTCGATCCAGTCAAGGCATTCGATGCGGTAGGCTCTGTCGCCTCGACCACCAATGTGCTGGTGGTGCCGAACAGTCTGCCAGCCGGTGACGTCAAGGAGTTCGTGGCGCTGGCAAAGCAGAAGCCCGGTGCGCTGACGTTCGGGTCTGCCGGTAACGGCAGCTCGAATCATCTGTCGGGTGAGTTGTTCAAGTCGATGGCGGGCATCGACATCGTCCACGTGCCGTACAAGGGCTCGGCAGCAGCCTTCACCGATCTGCTTGGCGGACGCATCTCGATGATGTTCGACACGGTGTCGAGCCAAGTGCAGTACATCGGCAGCGGCAAGGTCAAGGCGCTGGGCGTCACGGGCGCCGCGCGCTCCGACGCCTTGCCGAAGGTGCCGACGATTGCCGAGTCTGGCCTGCCCGGGTTTGACGTGACGATCTGGTTCGGCCTGTCGGCGCCCAAGGGCACCCCGCCCGACGCGGTGCATCGGCTCAATGACGAATTGCAGAAGGTGCTGGCGCAGGCCGACGTGAAAAAGCAGCTTGCCGCGCTGGGCGCCAGCCCGCTGCCGGGTACGCCTGCTGATTTCGACAAACTGATCCAGCGTGATGCGGCCAAGTGGGCCCCAGTGGTGAAGGCCTCGGGAGCGACCCTTGACTGAGACGTTCAGCGCCCTGTTCGCTCCTGCCTCGGTGGCCGTCATCGGCGCCTCGGACAATCCCAACAAGGTCGGTGGTCGCCCGATCCACTATATGCGCACGTTTGGCTATACGGGCGAGGTCTTTCCCGTGAATCCGGGGCGCACGACCATCCAAGGCTATCGCGCCTATCCGACACTCGGCGATATCGGCAAGACACCGGACGCTGTGGTGATTGCGGTGTCGGGTGACGCCACGCTCGAGCAGGTGCGTGTCTGCGCCGACGCGGGCGTGAAGGCGGCCGTGATCATGGCATCCGGCTTTGCGGAAACGGGAGCTGCCGGACGGCTACGCCAGCAACGACTGGTGGATGTGGCGCACGCGGGCGGCATGCGCCTGGTCGGTCCCAATGCGCAGGGCACGGCCAACTTTGCCAGCGGCGCGGTGATGAACTTCTCCACGATGTTCATGGAGGTGGCGCCGCAGGATGGGCCTATCGCGATCATCAGTCAGAGCGGTGCGGCCAGCGTCATTCCCTACGCGCTGCTGCGGCAGGCCGGGCTCGGTGTGCGGTACTTGGTGGCCACCGGCAATGATGCCGATCTCGATGCCTGCGCCATGACGGCGGCCGTGGCCGAGGATCCAGAAGTCAGGCTGATCCTGGTGTACCTGGAATCGGTCACCGACCCGCAAGAGCTGGCGCGGGCTGCCTCCCTGGCGCGCAGCAGGGGCGCCAGCATCATTGCTATCAAGGCTGGCAACAGTCAGCGCGGGGCGCGCGCAGCGGCATCGCATACCGGCGCACTGGTCGGCAACGACGCGGCCATTGATGCCTTCCTGGCTCGCCACGGCATCTGGCGCGCGGGCGATCTCGGCGAACTGGTGCGTGCCGTGCCGTTATACCTGCAGAACCGCGCGCCGGGGCAGGGGCGTACCGTCGTCATGAGCCATAGCGGCGCCGTGGGCGTCATGGCGGCCGACCTGGCCGAGCGCCATGACTTGCCGTTGACGGAACTGCAGCCGCCCACGCTGGACCGGCTCGGTGCGATCCTCCCGGAATTTGGTACTGCCAATAATCCGCTCGACATGACCGCCGCGCTGATGGGTAAGGGCGACATGTTTCCCCGCGTGCTGGATGCGCTGGGCGAGGAGCCGCAGGCCGACATGGTGATGGTCGGCATTCCGGTAGCCGGCCCCGGCTACGACGTGGAGGCACTGGCGCGTGATGCGGCTGCGTTCACCCGCCGGCTCGGCAAGCCGCTGGTGGCCTGCGCGCCCCAGCAAAGCGTGCGCGATGTTTTTGTGCGTCATGGTGTGCCGACCTTCATCACGGAAAGCGATGCCGTTGCGGCGCTGGCCCAGTACGCCGCGCACGCCCGCATCGAGGTGTCAGCGGGCGTGCCCGCATCACTTGAATCGCCCGCGCCAGTTGTCCTCGATGGCAGCGGACTGCAGGACGAAGCCCGCAGCCTGTCTCTGCTAGCCGAGGCTGGCGTCCCCGTGGTGCCGTACCGCTTTTGCAGCAGCGCTGAAGAAGCAGCGGCCGCGTTCGCGGCGCTTGGCGGTGGCATGGTGGTGGTCAAGGGGTGTGCCGCAGAGGTGCCGCACAAGAGCGAGCACGGACTGGTCCATCTGCGGCTAAGCGACGCCGCGGGCGTCGCCAAAGCGGCGGAAGACTGCCTGTCTAAGCTGCGCCAGCTCGGCGTGCAGGCGCCTCGGGTCGTGGTGGCCGCGATGGTAAAGGGGCGCCACGAGTTTGCATTAGGTGTGTCGGTCGATCCCGTGTTCGGCCCGCTGGTGATGATCGGCGAAGGCGGCACGTTGCTGGAACTGCGCCGGGACATCGTATCGCTGCTGGCTCCCTTTGGTGAGGCGGAGGTGAAGGCAGCCTGTGCCCGCCTGCGGCTGGCCCCACTTTTCGACGGCTATCGCGATATCCCGGCGCTCGATCTTGACGCACTGGCCACAGCAGCCGTGGCGCTCGGCAACTGGGCGCTGCGCCATCGGGAGACACTGAAATCAGTGGACATTAATCCGTTGATAGCGATGGCGGCTGGCGAGGGCGTGGTGGCCGTGGATGCGGTGGTAGAACTCCAAGGAACCTGACATGGACCCCGTGCTTGTGGAATGCGATGGCAGCGTGGCCATCGTCACGCTGAATCGGCCTGAGCGAATGAACGCCGTCAACGACGCGCTGCGCGGCATGCTCATCGATACGCTGGCCCGGCTCAACGCCAACCCCGCCGTACGCGCGGTGGTGCTGGCCGGGGCGGGCGACCGTGCCTTCTGTGCGGGCCAGGATCTCGACGAGGCGGCGGCGGTGACCTGGCAGCAGATCGTCCCTTGGCTGAACCGTCAGCGCGCCATGTACCAGGCCGTGCGCGATCTCGACAAGCCATGCGTGGCGGCCGTACATGGCGTGGCAGCCGGGGCGGGCTTCCAGCTCGCGCTGTGCGCCGACTGGCGCCTGACCACGCCGGTAAGCCGCTGGGGCCAGCCCGAGGTCAAGGCGGGGCTTGCCAGCATCGTGGGCTCTTACCTGATGACGCTGCACGTGGGGCATACCCACAACCTGCAGATGTCGCTGTCGGGCGAACTGATCTCGGGGCAACGCGCCTACGAGATCGGCCTGGTGAGCGGCTTGCATACTGAGGCGGAACTGCCGGAGGCGGCGCTGACCCGCGCCCGCACGCTCGCGGCCTTGCCGCCTACATCGGTACGGCTGTCCAAGCAGCGCTTGCGCGCGATGACGCAACCGGGCTTTGACGACGCCTGCGTGGCCGGCATCCGCGCGCAGCTCGAATGCTATGCCGATGGCGAGCCGCAGCGGGTGATGGACGAATTTCTCAGCAAACGGAATGCAAGGGAGTCGCGATGATCCAGTGGAACGAACACTTCATTAACGGCGCACGATGTCAGGTCGACAACGGACGCACGGTACGGATTCACGATGCCGCGACCGAAGCGCCGCTAGGCGAAGTCCATCTGGGTGGCGCAAGCGATGTCGACGCGGCCGTGGCAGCCGCCCGGCAGGCCTTGCCGGCGTGGCAGCGGATTGGCACCCAGGGCCGGGCGTCAATGCTGTACGCACTGGCCGACGCCCTGGAGAGCATGGCCCAGGCGCTTGCGCGAGACATATCGCGCGAAGTCGGCATGCCGCTGAAGTTGTCGCAACGCATCCAGGTGGATGCGCCGGTTGCTGCATGGCGGGCGACAGCGGCGTTAGCGGACACCTTTACGTTTGTCAGAGAGATCGGTAATTCGCGGGTGACGATGGTGCCGGTAGGTGTAGTGGCGGCGATCACGCCGTGGAACTATCCGCTGCACCAGATCACGGGCAAGCTGGCACCAGCATTGTTGGCCGGCTGCACCGTCGTGCTGAAGCCATCGGAGCTGGCGCCCGCCGCGTCGGCCTGCTTGATGGCAGCCTGCGAACAGGCGGGCCTGCCGGCGGGTGTGGTTAATATCGTGCAAGGCGATGCCGAGGTGGGTCATGCACTGGTAACCCATCCCGATGTGCAGATGGTGTCGTTTACCGGCTCGACAGCAGTGGGTCGCAAAGTGGCAGCACTGGCGGCGGGCGAGATGAAACGGGTGTCGATGGAATTGGGCGGGAAATCGGCGGCAGTGGTGCTGCCTGGCGCGGATCTGAGTCGTGCAGTCAAGGCCACGGTAGCCTCCTGCTTTCTTAACTCCGGACAGACGTGTAGTGCCATCACACGGCTGATTGTGTCGCGCGAAGACTACCCGAAATGCCGCGAGCTGGTCGCCGAGGCTGTGGCGGCGATGCAAATGGGCGATCCGGCCGATGCGTCGACACGCATCGGTCCGCTGCTGTCGGCATTGCAACGCGAACGCGTGCTGGCCCACATCGCGGACGCCGAGCGGGCCGGTTTCGACCGCATTGTGGGCGGCCCGGATGCCGCGGTGCCTGCACGCGGCTACTTCGTAGCGCCTACGGTCTACGGCAATGTGTCGGCAGAAAGCCGGCTCGCCAACGAGGAAGTCTTTGGCCCTGTGCTGGCGGTGCTCTGCTACGACGGTGTGGAGGAGGCCATCGCGCTGGCCAATGGCACCCGCTATGGATTGGCTGCTGCGGTTTGGGCCGCCGATGAATTCGGCGGAGAGGTTGTGGCCAATGCACTGCGCGCCGGACAAGTCGACGTCAATGGCGCCCGGTTTAATGCGGCGGCGCCGTTTGGTGGCTTCGGCATGTCTGGCGTGGGTCGCGAGGGAGGCATCTACGGACTCGAAGAGTTCCTGGAGCCACGTGCTGTCCAACTGCCGCGCGCATCGGATTGATCTTCAGGATATTCACATGTATCGAGAAATTTCAGTGACCCGGGCGGAGCGCAATCCGCACGTTGTGATCGTGACAATGAACCGCCCGGACAAACTCAATGCTCTGACCAAGGTCATGGAAGCTGAACTGCGCGAGGCGATGGAAGCCGCTGACCGCGATGACACCATCCGCGTGGTGGTGCTGACCGGCGCCGGAAAGGGCTTCTGTGCCGGCATGGACATCAACGAGCTCGAAATTCTGCCGCCAGGCGACATCCATGCGGCTGAATGGATGCGCCCCTACGACATGAACCGCCGGGCCGACTATCAGACCCGCTACGGCTACTTTCCCGCCATGCGCAAGCCTCTGATCTCAGCCATCAATGGCGCGGCAGCAGGCCTAGGAATCGTCTTTGCGCTGTACAGCGACATGCGCTTTGCCAGCAGCAAGGCCGCTTTTAGCACCGCTTTCGCGCGACGCGGTCTGATTGCGGAGCATGGTATCTCATGGTTGCTCCCACGCGTGGTGGGGCCAGGGCATGCGGCTGATCTGCTCTACTCCGCGCGCAAGGTGCTGGCCGACGAGGCGCTGCAAATGCGGCTGGTGGACCGCGTATGCGAGCCCGATGATCTGATGGCCTACACGCTGGAATACGCGGCCGACCTGGCGGAGAACGTCTCGCCTCGCTCGATTCGAGTCATGAAGCGCCAACTCTGGGAGCAGCCGTTCCAGACGCTGGCCGACGCTACGCAAATGGCAAATGCCGAGATGTTTGAGAGTATCCAGAGCGAGGATTTCACCGAAGGTGTGGCCCATTTTATCGAACGCCGCCAAGCACGGTTCAGTGGGCGGTGACGGTGAATCTCCTCAACCGGCCTGGCTGCCCGTTAGGGCCGAGGCCGGGGCCGGGGCCCGGGCAGGCCACGTCTTGCGTTAGCGTGCCTCCGGTACACTGGGGCTGAACCCCTCGGACGAGGGCGAGGTATGTGCGAGGTATGGGCGAGATATCCCGGCATTCCTGCGACCGAACTATGGGAGTGCCGGTGCGCCTTGAGGTGACTTATGGTTTGGTGAAGGCGTAGCCATCCAGGGTCGCTCCGCCGAAGTAGGTGCTGGGGAATTCGCCGAACTCCGTGAAGCACTCGCCATTGACCGGATCTAGGATCAGCAGGCCTTCCCCCTGGATGCCCGCGATCACCACGAAGTGGGTCCCGCCGCTGAGCCATGTGATCGAGGCGACAACAGGTCGCCCCGCGTTGATCTCCGCTCTGAGGTCGGCGAGAGTCAGACCCGGTCCGTGATAGCTGGCGTAGTTGCCAACTTTTTTCAACGCGTCGGTCACCCCGCCGGACTTCAGATAGCGGTTGTCGATTCCCAGGAGGGCGTCGTCGAGCACGTAGCGGGCCCCGATGGCGTAGGGGTTGGCGTAGCGAGCGGCCAGGCCCGGGTTCTGGATCAGTGCCTGAGCCGACGGGCAGGCACTGGTGTCCGTCGGGAACCCGTTGATTTCCTGTCCTATCTTCGTCATCACCTCGCATTGCTTCCAGGTGCTTGCCGGGTCGTAGAAATGGTCGACGGTGGCGCCGCAGGCGATCCAGCACCACTGGCCACTCTGCTGGTACTGCAATCGCACCCCGAGACGGTTGGTCACCTCCGGCACATACGTCTGTACCTCGATCGGTTTGGCGTCAAGGACGGTGATGTCGGTGACGACGTTCAGCGGCGAGTTCCAGCCGACGTTAACCACGAAGGTGACGCCATGGTTGGGGTCGTAGGGCGGCCCATGGGGGCAGACATTGTCGGCGGAGATCGTTGCCGCACCGATGAACCGAACCTTGTTGTCGGCGTACTCCGACGCCGAGACGATGACCGTCGAGTCGTGCTCGATGGCGTCCCAGTAAAAGTTAAGCGTCGCGCGGCCCTGGAGCTTCCCCCAGTACTTGCGGATGGTCAGCGGCATGATCCCGGCCTCAGTACTGGATCTCGATCGGCGCATCGTCGAGAACGGTGATGTCCGTGACGATGTTCAGCGGCGCCCCCCAGTTGACGTTGACGACGAAGGTGACACCGTGGTTGGAGTCGAACGGCGGCCCGTGGGGACAGACGTTGTCGACAGTAATGGTGGCAGCGCCAATGAAACGGTGCTCGCGGTCGGCGGGCGTCGTCACGGTGTACTCGGCGGCAGTGATGATGACCGTTGAGTCGTGGTTGATGGCGTCCCAGTTGAAATTGAGCGTCGTGCGTCCCTGGAACGGGCCCCAGTACTTTCGGACGGTTTGCGGCATGCCGGCACTCCTGTCGCGTGTGGAGAATAGTAATTCCGAGCGCCCTCCGGGTCGGCCTGTGACGGTCCTGCGGCGGTCTGAGGCGCTTTGAGATTGCAACCGTGACGCCGCGCGATCCTCGTTTCGACAGATTCTCGAGCGTTCCCTGAGGGGGGAGTCACGTTCAACGTCTTCAACACCCGAGGGTGACGAATAATCCGGCCATTACCACAGCGTTTTCAATACGACGCTGTCGTCCTTAGGCAGTTTCCGATACGCGGCCGCTCTTGGTGGCGCATTGTTCTTGCGCGAGGGGGCGTGGCTCAATTCGCGCGATTGTTGGAGCGTAGAAGAAGGCAGGCAATGCGCAATTGCTCGTTGTTTCAGTCTGATCTGCACAAACTTGCTGGCAGCAGCGACTCGTCGACACAACAGGAAGCGCAGCGAGGCCTGTGCCTTACAGGACCTCGGAAATGTGCGGGGCGATGCCCGCCTTGCTGCGGGAAGGTGGAGAAAATCGGGATCGCATCGGTCGCCGGGTCTGCGGATCTTGCTTGGCATGCCTTGCATGCCCGCGACCTTGATCGGGAGGACACTCCCCTTGCGTACTGCCAAGCTGTTCCCAGCATGGCACGCAACCAGTCTGCGTACGGCCAGCAGACGGCCCGCGCCGCGATCGCGGGCAGGCTACCTGATATTCGCGACCCGGCCGGCCAGCGCCGGTCATGTTGGACTTCCTGTGCGGGCATCGGCTCCAGGACGCCGGCGGCGCGACGAACTAACGGCCTACCAACGCCCCCTCGGGGGGGGGCGGCGATCCCGTCCGCCGCCCGTCATTCAATGCCTGTCGATTCCAGTCGACCCATCCGAGCCATTCCTACCTAAAAAAGCAGGAGGGGGATCTGCGTCACGATTGGATCTTCCTAGTAGCAGACGAGGTGAATTCATGAGTCCTGTGCTAAGCGCTTGGGACACCCTCTATTTCGTGGGGTGAACTGTCTGGTCTCGCGTACCGTATTTATTCAAATATCATACTGAGGATGGTAACTGATGCTTCGCAGCCGGACGACGGTGTCGAGATCCACCCGTCTGATTAACGGCAGTCTCTGGTAGATCTGCCGTTCTGTTTGGATTCGCCTTGCTATTCCAGGAAGACGTAGTCAGCCCGATAGGGCATGCGATTTTCCTGTCCTTCCTGGCTGCACGTCTGAGGGCGAGCCTGACCGCCTTGCGTATTCAGACGTTGCACGTAACGCGTTGGCGATAGCAGGCCAGGTCCACCGCTGCTGGTCGCCTGCAACAGCAAGAGTGGAATGCTATCCGGCGCCTGGGCATTCGGTAGTTGTCGCAGTACTTTGCCCGTTATCTTGCTGCCATCCCGCGCTTCCCAGGTTGGCCCTGCATAGTGTTTGACAACGACCTGTCCGAGGTCATCTTTCAGAGTGGCATCTGGCCCGCGAGGGTCCACAGCAAGCGGCCGTCGCTGGCCCGCTTGCACTGAAAGTTCTGCGTTCCATCGGCATGCAGCACGGCGACTGTTCCACGCACATCGACGGGCTGGAGGTCGGGCGGAGCCGCTATCGGGGATGTGGCACACGAGGCGAGTACGCCTGACAGGCCCAGTACAGTCAGCCATTCGCCGTGGAAATGCTGAGGGTTCGCCATGTCGGCTCCTTGCCTTGGCCTATGGAGCAGGATAGCCGCTGCTGCGGCGCATCGCCAGTCGGTTCCAAGCCGTCTAGGGCGCTTTATCGCGCCGACGCGCACAGAAGGGACCGCGATCACGGTGGCTATTGGCGCCCTTCGCGTACACTGCGTGCCTGCAACGCAACACCTACAAGCAACACCAACTAGAAGACCACCCAAAAGAACATGAGAAAAGCGGGGCGGATCAAATCCTGGCATGCCGACAAGGGCTATGGCTTCATCGACATCCACGCGGATCTCGAGGACGTGTTCTTTCACGTCAGTGCGCTACGGACGCGTGTTGTTCAGCCGAAGGTGGGCGACCGCGTCAGTTTCGAGCTTGCCAAGGGCAAGGATGGTCGCATGCAGGCGTTCAACGTCACCATTGCAGGCGCTCCAAAGCCAGGCGCTGGCGCCGGGGCAAACTGGTTGCCGGCGTTCGTTGGAATGGTGGCACTGGCGGCGAGCGCCCTGGGTGCTCTGGAGGGATATCTTCCTCGGCTCGTTGGCATTGTCAGCTTGATGGCCAGTTTCATAGCCTTCATCGCGTACGCCGACGATAAGGTTCGGGCAAATCGCAAGGCGTGGCGTATTCCGGAGGCCAACCTTCATCTCATTGCACTTTGCGGAGGATGGCCAGGCGCGCTGGCTGCCCAACACCTGCTTCGGCATAAGAACCGGAAGCACGCGTTCCAGGTCGTCTTCTGGGCGACAGTGGTCCTGAACATTGGCGCGCTTGTCCTTTGGAAGGCAGTCGTTGCCCCTTGATGGGCAAGCTGGCGCCTGACATGGGGCAGAGTCATCGGCGATCGCGGTGAGGGCAGGCTTCACAGCCTGCATTCTTGTGGTTCGTCGTTGAATTTCGGGGGAACGTCGGTTGTCTCATGACGGACCCCTCTCAGCCACCCACGCCGGTTGGGCTGAGTGGCTGAATTCACAGCCACATTGCTGAAGTTCTCGAGATAGGCTCACCTGTTATGGCCCGGAATGACCGGAGTGTGACCGCACTGCCTTATGATTCCGCTGCGTTATCGGACAAACCGCTCAGGTTATCCTCCAGCCCTCTAACTTCCCCTAACTTTTGCGCTGAGACATGCGACAAAAGTCTGAGAAGAGGGGAGCGACATGCGAAGAGGATGGGAGACGCGACTCGCCATTGGTGGGGTGGCCCTGGGCGCCGGTGCAGTACATGCGGGATCCGTTGCACTGTACGGTGTGGCGGACCAGGCGGTAGAGTACGCGCACGGGTCGCGCAGTGTGGCTCGCATCGACGACGGCCGCCAGGCGGCCTCGCGGTTCGGCATGCGGGGTGTCGAAGACCTGGGTAGCAACCTGAAAGCGATCTTCGTTGCCGAAGCGGGTTTTCGGATGGATACGGGTGCCGAGTTCTTCGGTAACGGATCGATATTCGGCCGGCAGGCGTTTGTGGGCCTGAAAGGCAACTGGGGTGAACTGCGCATGGGGCGGCAATACACGCCGGCCTTCTACGTCATTGCGCGGCTCGATCCATTTTCACTGAACGCGGCAGTGTCGCCTTTCACGCTGATCGCCAAGTCAAGCGCCCAGGGAACGGGCTACGTGCCCTATGCATCGCGGACCGACAACGCCGTGACCTACAACACGCCGGATTGGAACGGGCTGTCCGCATCGGCCACATATGCTTTCGGCGAGGTGCCCGGCGAGATGCAGCAGGCGAGCACCTACGGCGCGAACATCCAGTACTTGCACGGGACGGTTTATCTGATGTATGGCTTCCAGGCCAGCACCAACAAGCCGGCGACGGCTGCCATCCCCCAAGGCCAGACTCGGTCCCATTTTGTGGGCGGTACATACAACTTCGCCAGGAAAGTGGAACTGGGCGCGTTTTTTGGCTACAGCGCGAGCCAGATCGCGGCAACGGCAGCGGCCCGCTACTACGCGCTGACGATGGACTGCGTCGCTACCCCCCAATGGACGGTCAAGCTCGCGGCGGTCAAGCGCGTCGTGGTCGGCATGACCGAGCGGCCGCTGGGCATGGCGTTCGGAGTGGACCACGCCCTGTCAGTCCGTACGATGCTGTACAGCCGCCTGGCCTACATCCGGAATTCTCCAGGCGGCAGCGTTTCCCTCAACACCATTCCGATCGACCAGGGAAGCGGCGACAACGGATACTCCGTCAGCCTGGGTATCAAGCACGTTTTCTGAACTCGCCAACCACGCTCTGACCAAAGGTAAAGCATGAGTGAATCGAACTTTGCGGCGGCCCGTCGCCGTTTTATTGGGGGCGCCGGTGGCCTGCTGGGGTTGGGTGCCCTTGGCGCTCTCGGGTTACCCTTGCATGCCATCGCGGCGCAATGGCCGGAGCGCACGGTGCGCTTCGTCACGTACTCGGGTGCGGGCGATCCGGTGGATCTGCGCCTGCGCGACTTTCTGCAATCCCTGGCGCACGAGTACCGCAATACGCCGATGATCGTGGAGAACAAGACAGGCGCTGCCGGACAGATCGCAGCGCAGTCTGTATTGCTGGCTCCACCCGACGGCTATGACTTCCTGCTGGCCAACGCCACGTTCACGATCACGCCGTCATACTTCCGCAAACTCCAGTACAAGCCGCTGTTGGACTTTGTGCCAGTGGCGCTGTCCGGCTCGGCCCCGATCGGTTTCGCTGTGCCGGCATCCAACCCCGCACGCACGTTCAAGGAGTGGGTGGCTTGGGCAACACAGCAGCGGGGCAGCCTAAACTACGCGTCGCTGGGGAATGGCTCTGTATCGCACCTGTACGGTTTCCAGATTCGCGATGACTTTAAGCTCGACGCCACCCACATTCCGTACAAGGCGTCCGGCGCAGCGCTGATCGACATGCTGCGCGGGCAGATCTCGTACATCATGCTCGACACGTTCAACCTGCGGCCGCTGCTGGCGAAAAAGCAAGTGCGCATTCTGGCGGTGACCGGTGCCGACCGCTCGCAATACCTGCCCGATGTCCCGACGTTCCGCGAACTTGGCTTTGGAAACTATGAGCGTACCGGCTGGACGGCGTTCATGGCCAAGGCCGGCACATCTCCAGACATCGTCGCGTCGCTGAATCGATCGATCAACAAGGTCAATGCCACGCCGGAGTGGGCACGCAAGCGCGACGAGGTGTGGTCCGGCTGGAAGCCGCTGACGCCGGCCGAGCTGCAGAAGCAGCTACAGGGCGAAGTGGGCGCCTGGGGCGAACTCGTGCGCCGTTCGGGTGTATTTGGAGACTGAGAAACATGAGCGCACAAATGAACATACGAGTGAACGCACAAGTAAGGACAATGCAGGCCCATACCGATGCCGTGCCCGAAAGCCAGGTAATGGCCGGTTTTCCGCCGGCGCCGGAAACGCGCGTCGGACCCACGAACTGGTTCAAGCTGCCGTGGCTGCGCTGGTCGCTGATCCATCGTTCGTTGTCGGTGCCCACCGTCGATATCTGGCGGGGCAATGCCGCACCTTCGGCCTTGCCCTCGGGCGAGGAACTCGCTGGCGCCACGATAGTGTCGGGCCCTGACGGCGCGAAGATGGAGCTCGACCACGCCCTGGGCCAGCTCGAAATCGACGCCTTCATGGTGCTGCATCACGGCAAGGTGGTGTTCGAGCGCTACCTGCACGGCATGGCGCCGCATCTGCGGCACGGCAGCGCGTCGATCAGCAAGTCCTACCTGGGCATTGTCGCCGGCATTCTCGCGGCCGAGGGCAAGCTGGACCTGGCGGCCGCGGCCGAAAGCTACGTGCCCGAAATGCGCGGCACGGCAATGGGCAGCGCCACGCTCCAGCAGTTGCTGGACATGCAGGCCGGCATCGTGCGGCCGGATCTGGGCGACCGGCCTTCCGCGCTGGGCGCCCAGGACGGTGGCGTGTTCGAGGTACTTGGGCTGTTGCCGCGCCGCCCCGAATCGCCGACCGATTTCTACGACTTCGTGCTCAAGAAACCGGGGGCCGGGCGCCATGGTGAGCGCTTTTACTACGACAACGGCCAGCCCGAGGCGCTGGCCTGGGTGTTGCGCAGAGTCACGGGCAAATCGATTGCCGATCTGATGTCGACCTGCCTGTTCCAGCCGATGTCGACCGAGCGCGACGGGTTCTACTCGGTCGACAAGACCGGCGCCGAGTTTTCGTCCGGTGGGTTGAGCCTGACGCTGCGCGACATGGCGCGCTTTGGCGAAACCATCCGCTGCAATGGCTACTTCAACGGCCGGCAGATTATCCCCGAGGCGGTCCTGGCTGACATCCGTGCGGGTGGCGACAAGGCGTTGTTCGCGGAAGGCCGCTTTGCGGCCGCTCACCCGGGCGGCTCCTATCGCAACTATTTCTACCTGTCTCACGATCACCTTCAGGGTATCTCGGCGCAAGGCCGATATGGCCAGCGTCTGTACGTGTCGCCGACAGCCGATGTCGTGATCGCGCACTTCGGCGCCGCGCCGGGGCAGTCGCCGCATCCGTTCGAGGTGCCGTATGCGCGCCTGCATCGGGAAATTGCCGAAATGCTGATGGGCTGAATCCGGATCGTCTGCTAACGAAGAGACCTCGCTCGCGCGAGGTCTTTGTCATTTGAGGGCTAGCCAAGGGTGGTCAGGCCACGCGCCGGTCCTGATTCTGCCAGAAGACTTCGCGTACTGCCTTGCGGGACAGCTTGCCGTTAGCGTTCTTCGGCAGTGCGGCGACCACGTCGACGGACCTCGGCTTCTTGAAATCGGCCAGCCGTTCGGCGCAATGCTGGATCAGGTCGTCGGCCTGCGCGCTGGCGCCGTCGCGCAGCACCACGACGGCTTTGACGCTTTCGCCCCAGACCGGGTCGGGCACGCCCACTACGCAGGCTTCGTAGACGGCGGGGTGCTGGTACAGCACCGTTTCGATCTCGGCGGGATACACGTTGAAGCCGCCGGAAATAATCATGTCCTTCTTGCGGTCGACGATATACAGGTAGCCCCGGTCATCGGCACGCGCGAGGTCGCCGGTATGGAGCCAGCCATTGCGCAGCGCGGCAGCGGTCAGTTCGGGCTCGCGCCAGTAGCCGGCAAACACGTCCGGACCCGCAATGAGGATTTCGCCGATCTCGCCGGCCGGCACTTTCTGGCCGGCGTCGTCGACCAGGCACACCTGGGCTTCGCTGAACGGACGTCCACACGAAGCCAGCCGCTCGGGCCTGCCTTGCTCGATGGCCTCGCGGTGATCGTCGACGGTCAGGGCGACCAGTCCGCCAGTCGTCTCGCCAGCGCCATAGCCTTGCGAGAGGATAGGCCCGAACGCGTGCCAGGCCTCGACAATGCGTGCCGGGGCCATCGGCGCGGACCCGTAGGTCATCGAGCGCAGCGTGGAAAGGTCGAAGCGCGAGCGGTCCGGCACCGCGAGCAGCATGTTGATCATCGTCGGCACGACGAACGTGTGCGTGACGCGATGCTTCGCCACCGATGCGAGGAAGGCTTCGGGCTCGAAGCGCTCGTGCAGCAGGATGGTGCCGCCCTGCGACAGGAACGGCTGGATAAACATGCCGCTGGCATGCGTAATCGGGCCGGCCAGCGCCAGCACGTCGCCCGGATTGACCCGCATGCGACCGGTCAACACCTTGCGCAACGACGCCATACGGTTGCCCATGGTCTGCATGGCCGCCTTGAGCTTGCCGGTGGAACCCGACGTGTAGTGGAGCACGGCCAGATCCGAATCCGCCAGTTCAACGTCAGGATTGGCGGCGGACGTTTGCGACAGCATCCGTTCATAGTCCTGGAAGCGCGGATCAGTACCGCCGAAGACGATCCGGTGCCGCACGGAAGGCATGGCATGCGCCAACCCATGCAGGCGATCCGCGTGGGCAGGGCCGCTGATCAGCACTGCGGGCTCGGCATTGCGCAGCGTCTCCAGCACTTCGTCGTCGGAAAGCCGCGCGTTGAGGGCAACCTTGACCAGGCCGCCCTTGTACAGCGCGGTTTCCAGCTCCATCAGCTCCGGCCGGTTCCACGACTGGACGGCCACGCGGTCGCCCTTTTGCAGGCCCAGAGCCAGCAGTGCATTGGCCAGCCGGCTTGACCGGGCGTCGAGTTCGGCAAACGTGATATGGCGGTCGGCAAAGATGATGGCCGGCCGGTCGGGCCAATACTGTGCGCTGCGCGCGACGAATCGCCCAAGATTCATGATGTTTCCCCTTTTGGATGGTGGGGTCATCAGTCTAGGCAGCGCGGTGGTGCGCGCCGATAGCGGGGCGCGCCTTGCCGATAACGCTACGGAATTGGGTCAGGGAATCAGATTTTGCTAGGTATCGCGATAGACGCGCGAGCGTTCCAGAAGGATCTCAATCAGCCGCTGGGCCAGCGGCGACTGGTAGGCATCCTTGCGGCGCAGCACGCCGATGGAGCGCTGCCATCGCGCGGCGGCAATCTCCAGGATGGCCAGCCCCTGGGTCTGCGCCACCGTGCGCCGCCCGAGCACGGTCAGCAGGTCGCTACTGTGGATCACCGACAACAGCGCGGCGGCCGACGAGTTGGTTTCCATGGCCACGTTGGGCGCCGGCAGCCCGGCCTCGGCAAAACGTGCCTCCACCAGTCGGCGCGCCACCACATTGGCATTGGGCAGCAGCCACGAGTAGTCGCACAGGTCGGCAAGGCGCAGCGAGCGCCGGTCCAGCAAGGGGTGACGGTCACGGGCGATGACTACGAGTTCGTCGTTGAACAGTAGAATCTGCTCGAACTCAGGATCGCCCTTGCGCGCCAGGGCCGCGATGCACAGATCGAGGTCGCCGAGCCGCAATGACGAATAGAGCGAATCGTTGAGGCCGATGGTGATCTGTATATGGGCGGCCGGCCGCTGCTTGATCAATTCGGTGCAGGCGTCCGAGAAGAACATGCTCAGGATGGAAGCCGGCACGCCTACGCGCACCAGGCCAATCTTGCCCAGGTGCAGGTCGTTGGCCTCCTTGATGGCGTCGTCCAGCGAGGAGCGCACCTGCAGCACGCGTTCGAAGAACACCGCCCCTGCGGATGTGAGCGTCATGCCCTTTGCGCTACGTTCGAACAACTGGATGCCAAGCTCCTGCTCCAGCCGTTGCACCCCCTTGGTCAGGGCCGGCTGGCTTTGGCCGAGCTTTTCCGAAGCACGTCCCACGTGGCCGGCCTGCGCCACTTCGAGAAAATAATTCAGGTCCTCAAGCCTCATCTGATTCCGCCGCGTTATCGAAACTGTCGTTTGGATCATGGGGGAGGAATGCACCCCGGTCAACACTGTAGGGAACCGAAAAGGAGTCAAAAATGCCCCAGCTTGCTGGCAACCCTGGCGACTTGCGTGCCGCGCTGCATCGCTACCTGGAGGAGGAACTGCTGCCATGGGAGCGGGAGCAGAACATTGGTTACGAAGACCGGATCTCGCGCGAACTGGTCCGTTCCATCTGGCGGCGCAGCCGGAAGCTGGGGCTCTACGGTGCGCAGTTGCCCATTGAATTGGGCGGGCAGGGTCTTTCTGTGGAGGCGATGTGCCAGCTCAAGGATGATGTGGCCGCGTCGGGGGCGATCTTGTTTCCACATGTGCTGGGAGACTGGGGCGGGCCTTCGCGCGTGGGCAATCTCGTCGGGTTTGCAACTCCCTACCAGCGGGAGCGCTTTATCGACCCCGTGATTGCCGGCGAGCGCGGTGCCTGCTTTGCCATGACGGAACCGAATTCGGGATCGGACGCTGCAAGCATCCAGACACGCGCAGTCGTCGACGGCGACGACTACATCATCACGGGCCGGAAGCACTTCATTACTGCCTCGATATTCGCGGACTACGCGCTCACCATGTGTGTGACGGATCCAGACAAAGGCAATGAAGGCATCTCGGCCATCTTCATCGATCTCAATAGTCCGGGCGTTGCGCTCGATACCGCTTGCGTGCCCATCACGGGACAGCACGTGGATGCGGACATCATCTTGGACCACGTCCGCGTACCGCGCCGCAACTGCATCGGCGGAGAAGGCAACGGCTTTCGCCTCGCGATGAACCGCGTCAGCCTCAATAGACTGCTTCACTGTCCAACCATGATCGGACTGGCCCGCCAAGCGCTTCGCCTGTCCATTGCCTACGCCAACACGCGCCTCCAGTTTGGTGGGGCGATCATCCGCTTCCAGGCCATTCAGCACATGTTGGCCGACATGGCGTCTAGCCTGTTTGCTTGCGAAAGCATGGTGCTTGCGGCCGCCCGCAAGGCCGATGCGGGCGTCGATGTCCGCATGGAAGCGTCCATGTGCAAGGTCTTCGTTTCCGAAGCCTGTTTCCAAATTGCCGATAAGGCCGTGCAGATTCACGGCAACGTGGGAGTCACGAAGAATCACCCGGTCGAGTTCATTTTCCGCAGGCTCCGGTTGTATCGCATCGTCACCGGCACCAGTGAAATCCAGCGCAACACGATCGCCAAGGAAATCATGCAAGGGCGTGGTGCATGAGCTTCGGCTAAGCGCTACGATTCCAGGACGTTCGGTCATGACGCAGTGTCTGAGTACATTCGCCTTTTCCGAATCGGAATCGACCCTCGAGCTCGCATACGGTGGGACCGATGCGAGCTCGAGGGTATTTCATAGACCGGTTGAGGCAGTCGTCCTCCACGGATCTTTCGGCGCTACAGGTAGGGGCAATGCCCCCGGATCGGGGCGTGATACTGGCCCTGATGGGGCGAATCTCAAGAGGCCTTCGACCCTGCATTGGTTCCGCAGTGGACAGCGATGGTGACGGACGGGAATCGGCTGACGCTGGAGGCACGCATGGCATTGGGTTCGATTCGGCTCGCGATATTTGCTTTGACAGCGTCCCCTTGCCAGCCGATCCCAACGCGTTCACGATTGCAGTTTGTGGCGTATGACAGATCCATATCACGTGACCGCGAAATGCATGCATCGAGCCGAACCTCGTACACTGGCCACCAAAGACATTGCGTCAATGTCAGCCGTCGTCATTGCCTCGCGCGGTATTTTTTTCGCTTGCCAGAGCAATTAGACGCTTGCGTCCGCCTATGACTACAAAGCAAACGGTTGCCGAGCAGTGGGCAACGGCGTCTTTTGGCGTACTCGATAGTAGGATCTTCGGGCGAGCGAGTGTGCTGGGGCAGAGGGCGTTACCGCCCCCATCTCGCTCGCGGGCTAGTTGACCAACAGATGTCAGTGTGCGGATCCGGGAAATTGATAGGCGTTCGTCACGAGCTAACAGAGCACGACGTTCACCGCCAAGCCGCCCAGCGATGTCTCCTTGTACTTGATTGCCATATCGGCGCCGGTAGCACGCATCGTTTGAATGACGGCGTCAAGGGAAACCTTGTGTCCGCCGTCGCTGCGCACGGCCATGCGTGCCGCGTTGATGGCCTTGACCGCGGCAATGGCATTCCGCTCGATGCACGGTATCTGTACAAGGCCGCCAACCGGATCGCACGTCAGCCCCAAGTTATGCTCCATGCCAATCTCCGCCGCGTGTTCGACTTGCTCTGGGGTGCCGCCTAGTACTGCGGCCAGAGCGGCCGCGGCCATGGAGCAGGCGACGCCGACTTCTCCCTGGCAGCCGACTTCTGCACCGGAAATGGATGCGTTCAGCTTGTAGAGCATGCCAATCGCGGCTGCGGTCAGCAGAAAGTCGCATATTCGGTCCTCGTTTGCCCCGGGGACAAAGCCAACGTAGTAGTGAAGCACCGCGGGAACGATGCCGGCAGCGCCGTTCGTTGGGGCCGTCACCACCCGCCCACCCGCGGCGTTCTCCTCGTTCACGGCCATTGCAAACAAATTCACCCAGTCCATAGAGGTGAGGAAGTCATCATGCTTGTCGGTATCGGCCTGTAATCGCCTGAGCAGGTCGGGTGCCCGCCGGCGAAGGCCAGAGGCGAGCGGCGTGCTATTTGCCATGGTTCCCCGGTGCACGCAGTCCGCCATGACCTGCCAGATACGCAGGAGCCTCACCCGAACCGACTCTGCATCGTCCCATGCCAACTCGTTGGCCAGCACTAGCTCCGAAATGCTGAGTTTCGACTGGTGGCACTGAGCAAGCAGAGATTCTCCGGAGAAAAAGGGGTGGGGCGGAGCGACCCTCGCGGAGCTTGATGCCGCCGACACATTGGTCGTAATAAATCCTCCCCCAACTGAGTAGTAGGTCTGAGTCGTCAGCGACATCCCATCGGAATCCAAGGCCGAAAGCGTAAGTGCGTTAGGGTGGGCAGGCAGGGGTGTCGGGCGAAAACGAATGTCCGTCCCAGGGTCGAACGCCAGTGGATGGATTCCCAGCAGGGCGAGGGTCCCGTGCTGCCGCAACATCTCCAGCTTGTGCGCGACGGAGTCTGGTTCGACCGTATCGGGCTTCTCCCCCATGAGTCCCAGTATGACGCCACGGTCCGTGGCATGGCCCCGGCCGGTGGCGCCTAGTGATCCATGCAGGTCAACTTGAACCCTGTGCGTGAGCGGGAGAAGCCCTCGCTCGGCATGCTCTTGCGCAAATGTTAGCGCTGCCAACATCGGCCCTACCGTATGAGAGCTCGATGGTCCGATGCCTATCTTAAATAGGTCGAAAGTACTGAGATACATGGCGTTCGTGACGTCTTGGATCGTACGGTTTTTCAATCAGTTCGCGGCCCGGCGCTCGCGGAAGGCCCAGCAGGGCGATGAAACTTGCGATGCAACAGGCCTGAACGTACCAGCCAGCCGACAGCGGATCGCCGGTCCGGTCGATGAGCCACGTCACTACGAACTGCGCAGTACCACCGAAGAACGTCACCGCGATGGCGTAGGGCAGCGCCATCCCGGTCGCACGCATGGCGGGGGGGAACGCTTCGAGCAGCATCAGGACCATGGCTGCCCCGCCGACGGTCATGATGGCAGTGAACGCCGCCACGGCTGCAACAACCAGGAGCGCGCTTTCCGGCGTCGCGTGGACGACCACGAGAAAGACCGGCATGACAAGCGCGGTCATGGCGCCATACGTGCACAGCAGCAGCGGCTTGCGGGACTTCAGTCGGTCGGCGAGAAGGCCGGAAAGCGGAGAGACGATGAGCAAGGCCAATGCCGATACGGTCGCCGACATGAATCCCGTCTGAGGCGGCATGTGCATGACCCGGGTCAGATAGCTGGGCATATAGTAGACGAGGGTATAGAGGGAGACTGTTCCGCCCATGATGAGAAACGCACCAAGCACCACGACAGCGCCTTGCTCGCGAAGCAGTGCAATGACCGGCAATGCTTCTTGTGTGCCAGGTTGGGTTTGCCCAACGTGCGTGTCGTGCAGCGCGCGGCGGATGTAGATCCCAACAGGCGCCACGAGTAGGCCCACCAGGAATGGGATGCGCCAGCCCCAGCTATAGAGCGCATCCTGGCCGAGGGATTGACTCAGTACCATGCCGAATCCTGCGCCGACCAGTGCTGCGGCCGCCTGGCTGGTCGTTTGCCAGCTTACGTAGAAGCCGCGGCGCGAGGAGGGACCCGACTCCATGAGGTATGTCGTAGCCGCACCAACTTCTCCGCCAGCCGCAAATCCCTGCAGCAGGCGTCCGAGCAGGACAATGACAGGTGCGAACACCCCGATCGATGCATAGGGCGGGCACAGGCCGATCAGGGCAGTCCCAAGTGCCATCAGCCAGATGGTCATGGTCATTGCGGCGCGACGTCCGACACGGTCCGCATAGCCACCCAGTAGCACAGCACCAAGCGGCCGCATGAGAAAGCCCAGCCCAAAGGTACCAACGGAGAACAGCAACGACGTGATCGGGTCGCCAGACGGGAAGAACTGGGCGCCAATCATGGCGGCAAAGAAGCTGTAGACCGTAAAGTCGAAGATCTCTAGTCCGTTGCCAATCGAGGTGGCGACGATGAGTCGCGCCTGGCTTGGCTTGGCGCGCACCTCGTTGGCGCGCTGACCGGGAAATGCAGTGGTAGGCATCATGATTGCGGTTGCTTGATGAATGGCATGTCAATGCGTGGATTGCCGAAAGACGGGGCGCCACAAGGAGCTGATGGCCGCCCCGTGTCCCTGCGGTCCGGGCCGTCAGGCCGTCAAGGCAGCTGGAGTCCGGTCCACTGGGGGCTGCACTTCGGACGGAATCGGACACTCGTACGACTTTCCATCGATGCGCTCCACCAGCTCTTCCCGGGCCAGCGTCAGCAGTTCGGGACGTGCAAAGAGCTCCAACGCCGTGGCGGCGATCGTTTTGGCCGCGAGCAGCATGCCCTTGTGAGCGATCGGACTCTTTCCCTGGGATACCCATTGCCACGAATGTGGTGAGCTGCCGAATGCGAAGCAGGCGGTCATGCATTGGGCGGTTGGTGTGACCCAGCTGACATCGCCGACGTCCGTGGAGCCATGCATGCGTTGGGGTCTGGTCGAATCGAGGGGTTCAACGCCGTCAAAAAGCGGCTTCGGGTTGCGCCACGCAACGGTGAGCATGCGGCCGGCCATTTCGACTTCGTCCTTGCGCAGTGTTTCGTGAATTGACGCGGCGAAATCGAGCTCGTTAGCTTCGTAGCGCGGTGCGCCCAGTTCGCTGAGTTTCTCGTGCATCAACTTGTTCAACACCGTGTTCAGGACGATATTGGAGCAAGCGGAATGCACTTCGACTTCTACTTGGCAACCTGTCATCAGTGCGGCGCCATCAGCAATCGCACACACTCGCTCGTAGAGTTCCTGAACCTGGTGGTTGTGAGGCGCTCTCACCATGTAGAGTGCTTCTGCACGGGGCTGCACGACATTTGGTGCTACGCCACCCGCGTCGGTAATGGCATAGTGGACGCGCGCGTCGGGAAGCATGTGTTCGCGCAAGAAGTTTACGCCCACGTTCATCAGCTCTAGCGCGTCGAGTGCGCTGCGACCGAGGTGCGGTGAGGCGCCTGCGTGTGCGGACACCCCTTTAAAGCGAAAGTACGCCTGTTTCACGGCCAGGGCCTCGATGTTCATCACTCCGTTGAAGACCCCGGGGTGCCAGGTCAGCGCCGCATCCAGGTCATCGAATAGCCCTGCGCGGGCCATGTAGGTCTTGCCATAGCCGCCTTCTTCCGCCGGGCAGCCATAAAAGCGCACAGTGCCCCGAAGGCCATGCGCCTTCAGGTATTGGTGGACGGCCACTGCCGCGTAGTGGGCGCTTGTGCCAAGCAGATGGTGGCCACAACCATGTCCGTTACCGTTGGCAATCTCGGACGATGGTTGGCACGATGTGGCCATGCTTTGCTGGCTCAGGCCAGACAGCGCATCGAATTCGCCAAGGATGCCAATGACGGGACCGCCGTTGCCGGCCTCGGCCACGAACGCGGTTGGGATGCCGGCCACGCCTTCCTGCAGCGTGAATCCTGCTTCCTTCAGATACGCAATGTGGGCGGCAGACGACTGCCATTCCTGGTAGCCAAGCTCCGCCTGGTTCCAGATTGAATCGGACAGCTTGATATAGTGGTCGCGGTGATTTTCGATGAATTCGTCAACAAAGCGAGTGGATACGGATGTTGTCATTGGTGCCTCCTACTTGAGAATGGTCAGCGGGTCGCCGTTAGAAGTTGTGATACATGCCGACGGACGCGTCGGACACGGTGTTCCCGGCGGATACCGGAACGTTTGTGGTGTCGTAGTTGTAGATCAGGCTCGACTTCGGGCCGTTCTTCAGCACACTGACCCGGGCATAGAGGGCCGTCCGTTTTGACAGGAAGTGATCGATGCCGATCGTGCCGCCATAGGCATAGTTCTGGCCTGCGGTGGTGTGCCGGTAGGCCAGGCCAATGCGAAAGAAGTTGCGGCCAACCATGCGCTGCGCACCGACCGTGTAGAGGTCAGCCGTGTGGGCGCCAGGGGCCTCGGGGTCAAAGCGCAACCAGGCCGCTTGGCCGACGAAGGCGCCGAAGTCATGCAGCGCGCTGACAATCCACGTGTCCGTCCGCAAGGTCGGGGCGGCCGCATCCGTGCTGGTACAGCTGCCGGTGATGGCGGGATCGCAATAGCTTTGGCCGTATCCGACGCCGACCATGGTGGCGCCGTCGCTGTAGTTGGCGGAAAACGTCTTCGCATGTATCGATGTGCCAACGCTGCGATCTCCCTTGAAAGATAGGCTGGCATCGAGCGAGACGTTCAGAATGCGCGGCGAGATATAGCGGATCGTGTGGTTCAGCCGTGCCACAGCGTCGGTGTTGGCCGCGCCGCCCAAGCCAGAGCTGGTCAGCAGGTACGTGTAGACCGATTCATGCCCGTTGGCCAGAAAGGGGTCCGCTCCAATGGCGGCAGAGCCGATGGATGTGTACTGGCGACCCAGCACGAGCTGCCCATAGTTTCGGCTGTGCATGCCGATGTAGGACGCGCGGTTGAAGAACGACTTGGAGTCCTGGACGGCGCCAGTATCGGCGGCGAAACCGGATTCCAAACGAAAGAACGTTGTCCAGCCTTGGCCAAGGTCCTCCTGGCCATAGATGCCAAACTTCGACGTCCAGACGTTACCGCTTTGCATGCGCACCTGGGACTGCGATCCAGCGCGGACGTAGTTGATGGCCATGTCCACCGTGCCGTATAGCGACACGATGTTGCGACCCGGTGCGATGCCAAGTGCTTGCGCGCCGAAGCCCGTCCCATTTGATGCGTAGATGCTGCCGAGTTGACTGTCTTGTGCCAGCACCGGAACGGATACCGCTATCGCGGCAACCGCAGTCGACCACCGAATGAGATGTCTCATGAATCGATTCAGGGGAGGAATCTAAAGTTAAAGGCAGGCGATTCGGTCGTAGCTGCTGACCTAGTGGGGGCCATTTCTTTGGTGACTTCCCGGACTCGTTGCCTGATTGGTCCGGTGTTGTGCGAGACGTAGTGCGTGGATTTTCTTCGCGTAAAGCCCGCGACATTTTTTCAAAGCGATCACTTTCGCTCATCAGGTGTACTGCCTGACCGAATATGGCTTCGGACCTGGAACTTGCTCACGCCATTCGTCATTTGGTCAATGCAAGCGCAGGGTAGCCCCCGGAGTGCAAGGCTGGTGCACGGTTGGCAGAATCCTGCACAGTTTTGATGCGAAGGTTCTCGACCAAATCGCTGGGAAGATAGACGAGATCAGGCGATGAAATTCAATCAACTCAAGGCATTGCTGGCGATTGCGGACGCCGGCAGCATTCATGAGGCCGCTCGGCAACTGCACCTCACGCAGTCTGCCCTCAGCAAGTCCATCAAGGAGCTGGAGCGGGAGATTGGCACCGAGCTGCTTGTCAGGTCCGCCAAGGGTGCAACGTTGACCGAATGCGGGCTGATGATGATCCGTCGCTCGCGCTCCATCGAAAAGGAAATGGGGAGGATGTGGGAGGAAATCGGCAGCTACCGGGGGGAAGTTGGCGGACGACTGACCATCGGTCACACGGGACCGGCCGCGACGCTCGCACTGGCAGAGGCCGTCGCCGAATTCGTCAGGAAGCGTCCGATGGTGAAGGTGTCCGTCCTGGAGATGCGCGGTGGACAGATCGCGGAAGGCCTGCGCAACGGCACGCTGGACCTCGGGCTTGTCAGTCAGTACGGGGAGCCAGATACCGACCTTTGCTGGAGGAAGATGCTGAGCCACGAAACCATGCTGGTCTCTGGCCCGCGCGAGAGCCCGGAGACGACGCTTGAGGCGCTGATTGACGAGCCATGGCTGACGCTTGACCCTGAGGACGACGCCGAGAGCTGTATCTCCACGCTCTTTGCGCACTATGGCTTGACACCGCCGTCACGCATCGTGCGGAGTTCGTCGGTGACGCTGTATATCCAACTGGCGGTTCGTATCAACGCGGTGATGCATTGGATGGACGCGGTGCGTCCTAGTTTCGAGCGCAATTTTGAGCAAGGCTCAATGACCCGTCTGGTGCTTCCGCATGATATGCCCAAGCTGAACGTCTTCCTCCAGTTCCGTGATCAGGATCTTCTTACGGCGTCAGCAGTCGAGTTCGTCGACCTGTATGAGCGCGGTTGCGCTCGTTGGGCCGGTCGAACGGCTGAATCGTTCCTTAAGGTCGAGATGGCCGCGTGACAGATAAAGGGGGGGCGCATTGGGCGGCGGTGTTTGTGATGATCTTCCGGGATGGGACATTCCATCAACGCGTCGATTACACAGTCATCGCGCCTCAGATCACAGCGAACCTCTCTGTCAGCAGCAAGCACTTGATAGCAGCTTAACAGCACCGAAGTACCAAAGCGCGGCATGCGTTTGTGAGTTTTTGGCCCACACTTAGCGTATCGAAAGGCGAAGGCCGTAGCCGGTGTCAGTGAAGGCGATGAGCGAATTTCGGCAAGATCTTTATGACCATGTCTCACGTGCGGCTCGTTCGTCGACGACGCCATGGAGTCGACTGCGGTGTACAAGGATTGCAATGCCGCCACGGAAATCGATGGCATGACCGGCGAAGCGCGCCGATACCGGTTACCAGGTGGAGATGGCGCTTGTCGTTGCGAGCGGAAGGCCGATTCCGGCCGCCAGGTCAGATATTGGCTGGATTTCGATAAAGGGACGCTTCGACTCAATCTTGCCGAATACGGCAGCAAACGGAATGTCGGCAGCGTCGCGGCCGGTGCCGATGCGTAGCAGGCCAGTTGGAATGGATACGCCCGACGGATCGAACAGGTACCATCCGCCCGACAGAAACACCTCGACCACCGCATGAAAGTCCGGCGGCCCCATCGCGGGGTCCGCGCCATAGTCCACGCTGCTTGACATACGGGCGGGAATACTGAGGGCGCGGCAAATCGCGATCATCAAGTGGGAAAAATCCCGGCATACGCCGGTGCGCTCGACGATTGTATCGATCGCCGAGGTGCGCTCATTGGTGGATCGCGAAAGAAAGCGCACATGGTTGCGCACCCACTCCCGAATCGCATACACGCGCGAATAGCCGGGACGCATGCCGCCGAACTCTCGCATTGCGAACTCCATCATACGGTCAGATTCGCAATACCGGCTCGGTGCGAGGTACGAAAGGACATCGAAGGGTAGCTCCGTGACGGGTATCTCCTTGATAGACATACCATCGGCCAGACGATGATCGATGTCCACTACAGCTTCATAGCGGACGGTCAGCGGGCCTTTGTTCGCACGTATTCTGAGCAGACGATTGCAGAGTGGATCTGTGTAGCGACTGGCCTCAACCGGTGGCGTGAGCGCCAGATGCTCGGAGACAACAGACTGTCTTGCGGTCTTCGCAGCTTCGACAATCAACAAAAAGTCTCCGGTGGGATCCAGGATTTCATAGGAAAGGTTCACCGAGTACCTAAGACGGTTCATTGCTTACCTTGTGTCGACATGGGGCGGAAATGGTGCCGGCCGCGTGAACGGCTCTTGCCGCCATTTCAGTGTAGCGCCGGATGCGGGCGAAAGGTACTGAACGAGGGGGCGCCGCTGGTGCTGGCGCGGCGCCTGTCTGGTCAGTTTGTAAGCGGGTTAGGATGGTGTACATCGCACCACCTATACTGTTGGGGCAGTGTCTCAGTAGCTAGGTACTTTTGGGCGCCTGTCCCTCGTCTCCGGGCCTTTTCCCCCTCGATGACCTCTTAAGACTGGTGACTCCGGGAGTCACTCAGGGGTATCCCCTCGAAAATTCATGCAAGATGCTGCGGCGACAGCCGTTCGCCTAGTCCTGCAGTAGTCACGCCAGTCAGCCATTCGCGGGGGACCGTTGCAATCAATTGCGACGAGGAAGACGCTTCTCCGTAAGAGTGATCGAAAAGATGGGGCTTTGCTGCGACCCCTTCTGCGTTTCAGGCTGACGGGGCCGTACTCATCGTGATGAAGGCTGCTCCGCATTCACATCAACTTCTATCCCAACCAGTCTTGGCATTACGTTGGAAAACTCACTCCAGGAAGGTCGAAGAACGGCTATGGATCGTGTGACGGAGTACCGTGGGTTCGACATCCATGTCGATCTCAATCTGGTTTCCAAGGACATGTTCGACGTCTGGTTTCAGGTTGAGGGACCCATGAGTCCTCCAGGTGTTGCGGCGCTTGGCAAGCGAATCAAAGTCTTTGGCGGACCGTACTCCAGACGTTGGGCTTACCTAGTGGCGGAACTGGCAGGACGAGCCGCCGTGGACGTTATTCTCGGGCCGGATGAAGGAGCGGAGGTCTGATGTGCGTCGGCGCGTCTCGATTGGCAAATATGAAGTGTTGATCGAAGCTGAGCAACACCTCGGTCCCACCCAGTTGGTCTTGCCGGCCCGTCAGGGGAGATCTTCCGAGCGCACATTCCTACGAGCTCATCGACGGCACCGACTATTTTTACAGCGTCGATGCGGCGCTGGACTACGGAGAGGCAAAGACTCGCGATGACATTGCTACCTTGTCATCGAATGTAAATCGGACACATCAAGGTATATCAGCGTATGTCATTGTTGAAAGGAGACCAATTGTCTCAGAACAACGCAATCTACAAAGGCTTTAGGGTATCTGCAAGGGTGCGTCAGGCCAGCGGTGCGGTTGCCGGCGGCGACCTGGTTCAGCCCGGCTTCCAAGCTACCGTAACAATCACACAGGTGAGTACAGGAATGGGTTCCCGCAGACGGCTGCCACCCATGATCCAGCATTTTGCCAGTGCCCCGCATGCTGCCATCACGCTGGCCTTGTCATCAGCCAGGACCGCGATCGACGGTATGTCCACCTCCGTCAAGGCGAGGTAGCATGCCAGCCATGCCACACTCAGATCGAATGAGAATGGGGAGACATCATTTCAAGACAGGTCAAGAACAAGGCCAAATTGCGCGCCATGCTTCGTGCCGAACAGGCAGAATTCTCAGAACGCGAAGACGTGTGCTTTGGTGACGTGTTCTGGCATGCCGCGGATCCGGGGGGGCAACTGGAATCTGTCAACCATGGAGGGCAGCAACAGCGCCGCTTGTCTGGAGGCAATTCGCCCTTTCGCTAGCAAGCTACGCGAAATGTACAACGTGCCAATCGAAGGAAAGTAGCGAGCGTCGGCCAAAGCTATCCACGAAGCAATCCATCTGGAGACGCGTGGCTTTATTGCCATAGGCCGCACTCGTCACAAGTATTTGAGTTCGTGCCTGGCTCGAACCGCTTACGGTTCGTCAGGATTAGGTCTGCTCCTGCGGCCACCGTTGACAAGCCATGATCAACGCAGCAGCGGCGCAATCGGCGTCGCAAACAGAGTGTGGTTTATGTCGTCAGATTAAAGATGGTGCTACAAGATCTGCGGAAGAAAGGCCACGGCCGGCGGGGCGTGGATGAAAATTACGGAGCTAAATCACCGATTTCTCGGCAGCCTTTTGCATACCTCGCCAGTGTCGGACATCTTCCGTACGGCGGATAATGCTGTCCGCGGCGTGGGTCAGCGTGCTAACCGCTTGAAGGCACTGCAGGGCGCATGCCCGATCAGTCGTGCGACCGACGGCTAGGTCAGACACACTCATGCCAACTGTTGAGACACGCCGGCGCGCGCGGCCAGATATAGTCGCACCTATCCAGCTCGTTCAGAACGCACACACCTCGCCGTGGAGCACGTCGGGCCCGTGCCCAAAACGGGCAACGCGCGGACCACTTCTTGGAACCAGCTGGGTGCGTCAACGGCGGGCGTCCAGAAACTTGCCATTCTCAGTGTGGAGGATATCCGGGCGGACAATTGGAACCGATGGGAAAGAGCGTCCTCTTCAATGTAGGAAGGTCAATTGGCTTCACGATATGCCCCTGGAATCCTGCGGCAGCGACACGGTCACGTACGGCTGCCTCACTGAATCCGCTCAGTGCATAAAACCGCGTATGGTCCAGCTTTGCATACTCGCGGAGTTCGCTGATCAACTCGTATCCGTCCATATCTGGCATTGCGAGATCGATCAGGGCAACATCGGGCACAAACGTTGAGACTCGGTGGATGGCAGACACCCCATCGTAGGCGACTTCGATAGCGTGCCCTTCCATTTGTAAAAGCATGCCGAGGCTATCTGCGGCATCCCGGTTGTCGTCGACAATGAGAATGTTCAGGCTCGTTTCCGAAAGGTCCGTCGAGCAGGGCGCTTCCGATGAAGACGTTCCCGCCACAATAGGCAACTGGATCGTGAACGTGCTTCCTTGTCCCAGCCCCGCGCTCGTAGCGCTAATAGATCCGGCATGCTTTTCTACAATCGATTTGCACAAGGATAGGCCGATTCCGAGGCCGCCCGTTGGGCTATAACCGGGCTCGTCGACTTGAACAAATAAATTAAAGATTTCCGAGAGCATCTCTGCAGGGATACCACGGCCATGATCGGTGATGGAGATCGTGCCAATCTTGTCCCAAGCTCTGCACTCTACGGTTATTGTCGTGCCTTCGGCAGAAAACTTGGAGGCGTTGTTCAGGACGTTCTGTAGGACCTGAGCAAGGCGTGTGAGGTCGCCGACGATATGAAAGTTCTCATCGCATAGTTGCAAATCGATTCGCTGTTGCTTGGTGGCCAGAAGTGGGAAGCTACCCTCCAACGCAGTATCAATCACCGTTTGAATCGGGATGACTGCATTTCGCAATTCCAGCTTTCCAACGGCCATCCGCCCGACATCCAGCAGGTCGTCGACCAGCCGGCTGAGGTGGCGCAGTTGTCGGAGCACGATACTGAGATTGGCTTTGACAACGCCACCGTCTTCTGGATTTTTCTCCATGATGGTGGTAGCGCTATACATCGGGGCGAGCGGATTCCTGAGTTCATGGGCGAGCGTAGCCAAGAACTCATTCATTTTCCGCGCAGACGCTTCCACCTCTTCCAAGCGCCTTCGTTCGCTCATATCACGAGTTATCTTCGCAAAGCCCACTAACTGGTGGTGCTCGTCATAAACGGCCGTGAGGTTAACGCTGGCCCAAAACTGTGTCCCGTCCTTTCGCACCCGCCAACCTTCATCCTGTACACGGCCTTGCTCCCTTGCGGTGGAAAGAAGACGTTCCGGCTTTCCGCTGGTCCGATCTTCGGGTGAGTAAAACACTGAGAAATGCTTGCCGACAATTTCGCGGCTCGTGTAGCCTTTGATGCGGCTCGCTCCAACGTTCCAGCTCACGACGTGGCCCTGTGTGTCGAGCATAAAGACAGCATAGTCGTACACGTTCTGCACGAGCAGCCGGAAGGTCGACTCGCTTTCCCGTAGCCTCTCCGAAGCTAGCATTTGCTGTGTTACATCTCGAATGACCATGCCAAAGCCAACCAACACACCGTCACTGTTGAGGACGGCCGTGATGCTGGTGCTGCTCCAAAAGCGGCTCCCATCCTGACGCATAAGCCAGCCACCATCTTCGAGCTTCCGATGACGTTGGGTCAGAAGCAGCGCCTTCTGCGGCCAACCCCGCGCAACAGCGTCTTCCGTGTAAAGGCGCGAGAAATGCGAGCCTATAGCCTCAGCGGCGGCGTATCCGTGCATGCGTTGCGCGCCCCGGTTCCAGCTCGTAATGACACCATCGGTATCGAGAAGAACGATGGCATAGTCCGCGACCGCATCCATAAAGGCAAGGAACAGGTCAACCTGACCTGAGGAAATACTTGACGGGGGGAGGTGGTCAGCGGGGGGCATAGGGGCGCATTGAGTGGTCGACCATAGTCCCCCAATAGGTCAGTATCTGATGTCGGGCTTTGTCCTACGTGCCGATCTGAGGTAGGGAGAACGCCACTCCAAACAAAAACGGATCTAGTCTGTTTGTCAACATAGGCGACTCTCCCACGAATGACGGATTGCTCAGTAAGTGGCGCGGAGCTAAGCTCCGGTCCCGCTGCGAGTCGAACGAAAGGGGAGCGTGGCGCATGACCGGTCAACATGCGCGGATAAGACTCGTGCAGGTCAGACGAACAAGACCTATATGCGCTGACTGATTTATGGGGTAAGAGCCGCGAATGCGGTTGTGCCGGCCTTCGGGCCGGCATTTTTATGGCCGTTCGGGATTTCTCATTTGTCGCTCAAGCCAACAACGCGCAATGTGTCTTTTCGCAACGGCCGCCCATTAACATCTCCCGAAGCCGGAAGTGCTGCGATTTGGAGTGCGAGCCATCCCCTCACCGTCCGGTAGCGTCTACGATGTGGTAGCGATGGTAGGCAAGGGTTAGGGGAGGTCTGGTTCGCCGAAGAAGCGGTCCCGGAACGCTGTTCTTACGTGGCGATTATTGCACTACGGATGCGCTGGGCCGCCTGCAGCGCGCCAATCTCATCGCGCAAGGCAAGCAGCAAGAAAGGGGCGTGCCCTTTGCCGAGGGTTCGGGCGTGGAATATGCCCATCTAGAATCCGGAAGAGGGAGCGCAACGCCGTTTGGGCGGTGGTCAATCGGATCCGTGCGGCGAACCGTCGGGCTCGTGAGACCGCTACTCGTTAGCCAGTGATGTCGTCAGGGCACTGTCCGTCCGTTCCTCTGCGCCACTGCGCATCAGCCTCGCCGGCATACCGGTCATCTTCATCTTTCACGCATCGGGCTATGTCCCCCTGGGTCATGCCTCCCGACCCACAGTGTCACCGCCGGAGCGGCTGTCGAACCATCCGTCTCGCAATGGTGGGCGATGGGCTTGGCTCGCACCGTACTGTCGCGCGGCTTGTTCTTCCTTCCGTTGTAGCAAGCCGTAAGCGTACCCGTTTCTGCGTCCGCAGTTTCCATGAGCCGGGCCGTAAAGCGCAAGCTCCGAAGGGACCGCGAGCGATCTGCACAAGCAGTTACTGGCTCAACCCATGCCGATGTGGCGAGATGCACTTGTATTGAAACGGTGCAAAGGAACATTGATACTCACGCCGAATGCTTCGCACGTGCTTGTCCCTGCGAGATATGCGGGGCCAGGACACCGTCGGTGTCGACCTGGTCGTAGTCGCCCCCGTTTAACCAGCAACTATCATTCGGGAGTGGTTTTTTTCTTTTGTGCGGCTGTTGCGGAACGGCAGCCCTGGCTGCTACCATTGTGCTACACCTCGCGCCTCTGGCGCATCGACCTTCGCAGCCCTTGCTGCGCTTCTTTCTCACCCGCTGGGGCACTTGCCCTGGCGATGTGCTCCATTCCTAGGAGCACAAAAATGAACCCAAAATCCAATGTAGTTGCACTCCGGCAGGAGAGGCTTGTGCGCGTTACATGCGACGGCTTGCCGGAGGGCTTTAGCGTAAAAGCCTTTTGGAACGGCATGCGTTGGAACGGCTTCGTCACGCCGCTTTTCACGTTGGAGGCGGCGAAGACCTTATGCGCTGTCTTGCCTGAGCTTTCGTACGACGCGCAACGTCACGCATTGCTGTACGTGGATGTACCCGCTGATGCGCTATCCCACAAGTGGATTCATCCCACTCAGCATGTCATCGAGGGCAATTCCGTCGAGCTTTTCCTGATCGGCGATAGCTGGTGCTGGGAACTGGTGTGAATCGAGTCTTCATTGCCGTGACCGCCGCGGTTCTGATAATATTCGTGCACCTTCCGCGTCTCGTACGCATCGACACTTCCGGTTGTATAGCCGGACAGCTTTCTTCTCCCACCACGGGCCTTCCTGCCCGTGGGCATGTTGGCCATTTTTTCGTTGAGGCCATCATGTTCAAGCGCATTGCTTCGCTTTTCCTTTGCTGCATCATTTTCACTGGCTGCGCTGCCCAGCAGACGTCTCCGAATGCCTATCGCAGTTCGGAAGCTCTGCGCACCGGCTCCGTGGAAGTCGTCACCGTCGTCCGTGTCCGCCAGGTCACGATCGTCGATAGCGATGGCTACATGTCCGCCAATAGCGGCATCCCTAGTGTTGTTGGGGCTGTTGTGGGTGGCCTTCTCGGTGCCCGTGTCATTGGCGGTGGCAATGGTCGATACCTCGCAGGCGCAATGTCTGGGACGGTTTCCGCCGTTCTCGCACAGGGCGTAGCCAGCCATATGAACCGGCGCAATGGCCTGGAGGTCATCGTCCGCAAGGAAAATGGCAGCCAGATCGCCGTCACGCAGGATGCCGACCAGCCGTTTGTCACGGGACAGCAGCTCTATCTCGTGGCGTCGGGTGGCGGTTACCGTCTGACGCGCTAATCGGGTTCCAAGTCGGAGCCCCAATTTTCTTCACCTTTCCCCGCGCGGAGTTCCCGTGCGGGGCTCCCCGCGTCCATCGGAGCTATTTATGCCATCCGTGGCAGACGCATCGCAGGAATTCTCTCCCCTCCTGACTGAGGGCAAATCGATCGCGGAGGTCGTTGACCAAGTCAATGCGCGATTGCGCGGTACCGAGTTGGAGCCGGAATGGCTGGACTCCGCCAACTTCCAGGGCGATGGCAACGAAGCGCTGTATGGCCCTAAGCCGGATCGGCTTTGGCCGGAACTCGGTGCACGCGATCGTCTCGCTGTCTATCTCCAAAGAGGATTCTCCGAGGGATGGGTTGTCTACGTCGATCACATTGGCTTTGCTGGTGAGGCGCCAAAACGTACCACAGTCCTGCAAAAACTCCTGGTCGGCAAGACGTTGTCCCAACAGCATGGCTGGGATCTCGTTCGCGCGATCAGCAAATTGCTAAACGTCATCTGACATCGCAGCCTGCAGGCCCGAGAGGGCTTGCCCGTGCCCACAGGCTTCGGCAAGCCGTTTTCGCCCGCGTCAGTGACGCATCGACCCCGTCCGGCATCGCCGGACTATCAACCCAGCTGGGACAACCGTCCCGTTCGGGAAGGATGTCCCGACCCATCCAGGATATCCATGAAAATCCCCAAATCCTTTACCCGTCAAGCTCCGTCGACGAACACTGCGGCTTGCCAGGCGATTCGTCGTGACGCTTGCCGCGTTTTGCGCCGCGTCGCCGCAGACATGGCGCTGCGCCCTCGTGATTTCACCATCCGTGAGCACCGCCAGCGTCGACGTGACATTGACGTGATCGCATTGCATACGGACTGGGTCCTCATCGAAATCCAGCATCCCGCTGGTGCAGAAGGTGGCGTGCTCATGTCCTACCGGACATGCCGCGGCCGTGATGACCTCACCGGTGGCCGTGACAACGCGATCAGCGTTGATTCACTGATCAGCAAACAAGGCTACGCCAGTCTGGTTGCTACACTTCGCGTGGTGGCTGGTCGGCGCGGCTGAGGAGCGGCTCATGTCGCGCATTGCTAAGGTGGTGTTTCGCGCCACGAACGGGGTCGAAGTCTCTTGTTCGGTGCGGTACGAAGGTTCTCAGAATCTCGTCGCCCTGCCGGCGCGTATCACGTCGTTGGTCGAGAAGGTCGGCGCAAGCGGTGACGAGCATGTGCTTCTGCTCGTTGAGCGTGGCTTCGAATACCCGCTCGTTCGCGACGAAACGGGAGCGTACCGCGTCGACCGCTCGCATGTCATTCGCCCAGAGTTCCTGGACGAGCTTAAGTCATCCGTCATTGCACCGACGAAGGACCAACGGCTGCAGCATGGCCGGTATTGCCACACGCTGTCGATTTCGGCGGTTGTTGGTGCCGTCGGCTACGGTGCGGGCCTGCCTGGCTGGACCGCTACCGCGGTTGTGAACTGCGTAAGTCTTCTGGCGTTCGGTGTTGTACTATTCGCTGTAGGCGCTGTCCTCTCTAATGGAGAAAAGTGATGTTTGGACCATTCGTACTGTTGCTCGGTTTGCTGATCGCGGCATACATGCTGTGGGCTGACCGCAACGGCCGCCGCATCCACAAGGACTAGCCATTCCCTTCTCAGGAGCCGATTCGTCGGCTCACCGCTTGAACGCACCCCTCGGGGTGCGTTTTTTCGTTTCCACACCCACACGGGCGCCGTCCCGTCGGGGTCGGCTCCCCCAAAAGGAGTAACCCCGATGAACACGATCATCTACGGCGCTGGTCTGGCCAGCTATCCTGCCGGCGTTTTTCTGCACGCCAGTGTCTATTCCGTCAACCTGCGCGCCGCAATCTCGCTGACTTGTGCCGACGACCAGACGCCCTATGGTGTGTTGTCGGTGAACCTGGCCGATGCCGCTATTGCGGATGACGAGATCCTCGTGACGGCAGACTGGAATATTCCCCTCGATCTCAAGGCCGCGTTGCTGGGGACGGGAAAGTTCGTGCAAACCGGCCATTGGAACCAGGCAGGATTCGGCCGCGGCGAAGTGTGGCGCATTGTGGATGCAGAACTGCTGTCGCAGGTCGCGGCCGCACGAGTGGTCGCGAGCCGTGGCAAATCGCATCGGCGCGCTGGCGCAATAGCCTGAGCGCTTCCATTCAACCTTGCGGGCCCATCCCGCAAGGCGGTGGGCCTATGGGAGTCGTCCATGTCCATCACCATCGACGGAACCGACCTCGCGGGTTGCTTGCGGACGATGAGGTCGTCATCTGCTTGTCCCCCTTGCCAATGTCCACTGGCCGGCGAACTCTTGAAAGCGCCCTCAGGGACTTGTCCCAGACGCGACCCCGTGGGTTTCTCCACGATTTCGAAGTACTTCACCTTGCTGTAGCCACCCGGCGCTTTGTCACGCATCGCCGCCGGCGGTGATGGCGAGCGTCTCTCTGGCGACCGTGCCTTCAGCCCGGCCGCTGATTTCTTCCTTCCCATTCCCTTTATTTCATCGCGATCGAACGCACAGGCTCTCGGTCGCGCTATTCCATTTTAAGGAGCAATCTCATGTCCCATCTCGTTCAAACCATGGCTTACGTTGGCGCAACGCCCTGGCACGGCCTCGGCAACCGGCTGGCCGAGCATCAGCCGCTCGAAGTCTGGGCCGAAGCCGCTGGCATGAATTGGCGCATCGAGGAGACCGACGTGATGTTTCGCGTTGGGACGCATGATCTCGATCCGATCAAGTCGTTCCCTGAGCAGAAGGTGCTGTACCGCTCGGATAACAACAAGCCTCTATCGACCGTATCGAAGAAGTACCAGGTCGTGCAACCCGCCGAAATCCTGGATTTTTATCGGGACCTTGTTCAGGTGGGCGGATACCAGCTCGAAACGGCTGGTGTGCTGAAAGAGGGCCGCAAGCTCTGGGCGCTCGCGCGCACGGGACAGTCGACCATGCTCAAGGGCGGTGACGAGGTCCGCGGCTACCTGCTGCTGGCCACGGCTTGCGACGGCACGCTGGCCACTACGGCTCAGTTCACTTCGGTACTTGTGGTGTGTAACAACACGCTCCAGATTGCGCTGGGCCGCAACCGGGGCGCCGTCAAGGTGCCGCACCGCAGCCAGTTCGATCCGCGCGCTGTCAAGGAAGAGCTCGGCATCGCCATTTCGTCCTGGGATGGCTTCATGGCCAACATGCACCAGCTGGCGGACCGCAAGGTCAGCCAGGCCGAGACTGAGCGGTTCTTCCAGCGACTCTTCACGTACGCGTCAGCCAAGCCTTCTGACAATCCCAAGATGAACGAGCGCGGCCTGAAGGCGGTGGCCAATCTTTTTGAAGGCAATGGCCGCGGCGCAACGCTTGAATCGGCCGCAGGCACGGCCTGGGGTCTCGTGAACAGCGTGACGGAGTATGTCGACCACCAGCAGCGTGCGCGCAATGCGGGCAACCGTCTGGATTCGGCATGGTTCGGCGCCGGCGCGATCCTCAAGCAACGCGCTTGGGACGCTGCCCTGGAGCTTGCAACTGACGCGGCATAAGACCAACGGTGCGGAGCATTCATACTAAACCCTACCTCAAGCGAGCCGCTCTAGTGCCGTTGTCTAGTACTGGAGTGGTCGTTTCAGGTCTGAAGCCCCCGGCTAACCCCTGGGGCATTTTTTTGGTTGTCCCATGCATATCCCTCTAAAGGAACTTATCTCGTACCAGCCCATTGTTGGCCTGATGGAAATGACAGCGCTGGTCATAGCCGCGCCGCTTACCGTGTATTGGGAGTGGTTGCCACTGTTCTGGAAAGGGCGCGGGACGTCCAACGAACCAGGCTCGAGTCCCGCGCCCTTGGAAGTCGACATCGAGAGCTTGCCCCGGCGAGGGCTGATGCATCGTTGGTATGAATGGAATGCCGAGGCCCGCTCGGGCAGAACCCGGCTTGGGTTTGACGAATGGTTGGCGAGAATGGCGCTTCCTCGCGTGATAGCCGCCGCTGGGATCGTGGTCCGACAGAATGCGTTGCAATTCCATATCCGGCATGCACGCAGGTACTTGATTGTTGACTCAGAGCGCGGCAATCGTGTGTTCGAATGCCGGATCGACGGGCGTCTGCCCATCATCGCCTTTGTGGACGTGGCAGGCCGCAGAGGCCCCTGGTTGATGCTACCGAAACTCTTGACGATCGAGGAGATCGTCAGCCTGCGCCCATTGACGCAAGCTGCATAGAAAAAGGGGTCCGACAAATATTGTCGGACCCCTATTTGTTGTGAGGCGCCCAGTAACAGTGGTGTTTTAGGTGAGCTTACCGCGGAAATAGATTGAGCATGCTCACGCCATTTCACGTCGTGGAAGAAGCCTCGACAGCCTCCGCAGGCGCCGCGGGAGCGTCATAGCTAATGCCTACAACACGCGAAATTGTGCCTTCAAGTGTGGCATTCTGGCCCAGGCGGATGGTGCCGCCATAGGCGATGCGACCCTTTACCCGGCCGTTGATGTGCAGTGAGACGCGTGCGACCACGTCACCTTCGACAGTGCCATCGACGAGAACGTGTTCGCCTTGCACCGTTCCGCGAATCAGGCCTTCAGGACCGACGTGCACCAATCCTTGCGTCGAGAGCAGGTCTCCACCGACGAGACCGAAGCAACTGAGACCGTGGTCTGCCGCGATGTTCCCCTCAATGCTGAGACCTGCCTGAATGAGGCTGAAGTTCGTTGTAGTCATGGGGGCTCAGAAAAGCTTGATTTCGTTGCTGCGGCGGATCTCGCCGGTCGCGGAAGCTGGCCGTGCCGGCGAGGCAGCAGGAGTCGGCGCTGGCGCAGGACCGGTGGCAACTGCGGACTTTGCTGGGGCCGGTAGCGCTTTCGCAGCGGGCTTGCTCATGGGTACGGCGGCGCTTGCAGGTGCTGTCACGCTTGGTGCCGCAGCGGCGAGTGCCGCAGGTCCATCATGGAGAATGATCGGGGCGTCCGCTTGCGCTTGTTCTGCTGCAAGTCGTTCGGCGGGGGCTGTCGGCGCCTTCGGCGGCCGTTCATGGCTCTCTGCGGTGGAAGTAGCGCTCGCAGCCCCCTTCGGTACCGTTGCAAGTTCGGCTTTCTCGGTGCTTGGGGCGACGCTATGCTTGCCCGCCGATGCCGTCCACATGCCGATTGGGAAGGCAATGCCTGCGACAACGGCCAACGCAACGAGCAGACGCTGCGCTTCGGTCAGGCAGGCCCACACGGCCCTCGAAGCGGTCGATGATGTCGCGCTTGGCCCGTCCAGCAATGGCACAGTGCGGTCGTCGGTCGGCATCTCGATGGTCAGCGGAGGCTCGTTGTACCGGGTATGCAGGCGCGTAATCTCTTGGATGTCCATGGGAGTCTTGAAGTCGGTGTCAGGAGTCGGCGTCGAGCAGCTTGCCGTCGCGGGAGAACCGGTTGTTGTCTGGAATACATAGCCGGTGGATGGCGCGGATATGCCGGGAAGCGCCGATCATTGCGTCGTCCTTCTGCGCAGCGTCGATGTTGGCGGCAAGATAGGCCCCGAGGACGTTGGCAAACAACTGATCGTGCTGGTTAAGCAGGCGAATCAGGCGACCCGCCAGAGAGTGCGTAACAATAACCTCGCGCCTGTCATAGCGCAGGCTGACGGGGCGGCGACGAAACGATCGCGACCACGCCAGTTTTTCGTCCATCCACTGGTTGGCATCGCGAAAGCGCATGTCCAGTGCGAGGATCTTGCCTTTCGTAGCGACGCTCATCTTGGACGTGCAGTAGTTCCAGTCACTGCGCAGGAAGTCCCGAACGAAATCGGAGCAGTAGGTCAGGACTGTCCCGCTGTCGGTGTCGGGGACAATACGTGAGACGCGGTCCTGACTAAGTAGGCGCTGGATCGGTTTGGGTGCGCCTGGCGTGGCGGGGTTTTCGGAAGGAAGACTGCTGTCAGACGTCTGCGACTGAGCGTGAGTCTCCTTGCCCCAGTGTTGGGGTTCAGATGATTCGGCCATATTCCATGCTCATGTGGATCTCTCTCGTAGGAAATTGTCCGACACAATCACACATCATCCACTGGAGAAAGCCCCCTGATTTGCTGAGCTTTCTGACTTTTTGCGTCGTCGCGGCGTGTCACAATGCTTTCCATACCCCGCGTCACAGACGCATCGACCTCGACTCCTAGCGAGTCCATCTTTTGTTCAAGTCGTGCCATTGCGCATGCGCCGACCGGTTGGCTACCGGTGTGGAAATTCCTTGTGATAAGTGTTTTCGCCGAGCACTTCCCTTATCAGCCCGTAATACGCGTCTTTCGCTGTGCCTCTTCATGAGTGCACGCGGGACACCGTTCGAGCCTGGGACCATGTGGCGTCTCTCTCCAGGCCCCTCCTAGGCAGAACGGCCGACGTCGTGCTGATCCGTGAACCTGCGGCCGAACCTGTGGGTTCGCGAAATGGGTAGTTGTGCAGCGTGACCATGCTGCACGAGGGCGACTTTACGCCCTCATCATTGAGTAGCGCACGTTAGTGCGCCGCTCCCTGAGTGCCACGCCCCCGGAAGGGGCGTGGCAGTTCAGGTTCTGTCTATCAAAGCTCGCTGCCGGCGCAAACCGGGGCGGGCTTTCGTTGTTTCTGGGATGAGAGACCTCGATTTCAGGAGCAGCTCATGCACCACCAGAACGCCGAGATTTCCGCCGCCATCGCGGCAACGTTGAACTTGCGCCGTGCCGAGTACGCGCAAATGCCGCAGGCTTGGCGCAACCTTTGCGAGGCGGCGTACGTCGCCGGCTTACCGGAAGGCGCGAGAGCGAACTTCCTTAACCTAGTAACGACCCAGCGCGGGCCAGACACAGCCTTGCGCCTTCGGGAGCATGCTTAGTCCATCCGGGCAAACGTCGTTCGCTTCCTTGAAAGGAGAAAGAGCGAATGCATGCACCCATCACCTACAGCGAGCTCGGCGGACGCCGAAGCCTGCTAGAAGAGCGGCCCATGCGGCCGCCGATCATTGGCAAGATCCGGCCAGGCATCAAGATCCTCACCAAAGCTGCGCGCGACAAGCCTGAAGCCGTGAAGATCCACGATGCTGGCCTCGCGCGAGGCGATAGCTTCGAGCGCATCGAAGGCGATATCACGCGGGCGACGGGCATCAAGACGCCGCTCGTGCCGAAGAACGTTCCCTGGTTCACCTGCCGTGCGTCGGACTTCGCCAACCCCGCGTTGGCCGAAGACATCGTCCAACGCTACGGCGAAGACCGCAACGACGGCAACGGGCATCGTCTCTGGCGCTTTCCCGTGGTTTTTGCGTTCAACGACTGGCTGAGCAACATGCCCAACCAGCTCGTGGCCTGGACGAAGAACGGCAGGCAGTATTTCTCCGAGTATGGCTCGGACGGCAGACGCTACTGCAAGATGTACGCGCCGCCGGTGCGCGATGAGCGGGCCAACCGCGCGAAGCGCACGTGGGGCGGCCGTACGATCATCTTGCGGCAGGACGACCATATTCAGAACGGACTGTGCGATCCGCAGGAATGCCCGCAATACCAGGGCGGCCATTGCAACTTGTCCGCGAGCTTCTTCTTTGCGATCCCGCATATTTCCGGGCTCGGCCTCATCGAAATGCCCACGACCTCGATTTACGTTCTGCAAAAAGCCCACGCGGCTATGCAGACCGTGGCGATGGCACGAGGGCGGCTCGTCGGCGCAAAGTTCTGGATGTCCAAGCAAGAGCTGGAGATCAGCCGCATCGATGACACCGGCAAGCCGGTGCGTCAGATGCAGTGGCTCATCACGCTGGACGCTGAGATCGACATCGCTGCGTTGCTCGATGGCTCTGACCGCCGCCCGCCGGCATTGGAGATGGCAGAACAGGCCGCCTCCATGCTTGAAGGCAAGCGGGAAGATCCTCTGCAAGGTGACGGCCCGGCCGGCGAGGCCACCATCGATATTCCGCAAGACGGGGTATTGGAGAGTGGCGTAGAGAAGGCCAATGGCTCGACACCAGCATCCAATACGGCGGGTACCAAGGACCTGGAGAGCGAGTATCTCGATCTCGTAAAGCGTCTTGGGCTCGACAGCGAGGATGGCGGCCGCCAGTTGAAAGCCTTTGCAGCGGCGACGTTCGGGCGCGGTTGGTCCAAGCGGGATCAGGATCTTCAGGCGTTCTTGGCTGAGCTTCGCGCTGCGTTGGCCAATCCGATGGCATTCCGAGAGCAGCTTGCCGCCATCGCGGCCGACGTCGCTACGTAATTTCTATCGCCAGCCCTGTGCCGGCAGTTGAGGGAAGCCAATGGGATTCCCTTTCTCTTTTCTAGCCGCATGCCGGCACATTTCCTTGGAGATTCCACAATGCTCGACGATGGCGTCAGCCTGCTTGCTGCGCAATTCTCTGACTTGCACTACTCCCCCGGCCATTTGGCCGAGGCGGATCGTTGTTTCGGCTTTGCTGTAGAAGACGCGATCGCCAATCGCTGCCAAGTTGCCGTGGTGTCGGGCGATTCGACCGACCACCGGCTCGATGCCCACACGCCGGCGCTCTCCGCGCTGGCCCGGCGCATCCACCAGTTATCGGCCAGCATGCCCGTTTTGATGCTGCAGGGAACTTTCAGTCATGAGCCGCCCGGCACGTTGGACCTGTTCCGACTGATTGGAGCAAGTTGCCCCGTGTACGTTGCGGATCGGATTCACCAGGTCGCTCTCATCGGCAACGCGTTTTTTCCGAGTGACGGCGCGATCTTCAGTCCGGCGGAAATGGAAGAGCTGCTGACGCGCCACGGTCTGCCGGAAGTCGTCTTTACCTGCGTGCCAACGGTCAACAAGGCCGTGTTGGCGGCCGCCGCCGGCGTCGCAAAAGCGGCGACGGCAGTGGGTGACCATCTGGCTGACTATCTGGCCGCTGCGGGCGCTGTGAATCGTCAATGGCGGTCACAGGGCGTTCGTACGATCGGCGTTTCGCACGGTACCGTCAACGGTTGCCAGACGGAGCACGGCGTGCCGATGGCGGGACTGGACCATGAGTTCACCATTGGTGCACTGTTCGATGCCGACTGCGACGCATTCATGCTCGGCCATATTCATCGCGCCCAGCAATGGGAGCGTGAGGGCAGGGTGGTGGCCTATCCGGGCTCAATCGGACGGTTTCACTACGGCGAGATCGGTGCTAAAGGCTATCTGCAATGGCGGGTTTCACCGGGTGGGGCAATAGCCACCCAAGTGCAAACGCCGGCGAGCGAGACGGTCTGCATTGACTTCGACGGGCCACCGGACATGGCGAAGCTTGCCGAGATGGCCGCCGACGCCGCCCACAAGTTCGTGCGGGTGCGCTGGACGGTCAACGAGGAACATCGCCAGCTAGTTGACCGCGAAGCCATCCAGGCGCTCTTTGGCGCCAGTGCTGAAGTCAAGCTGGAAGCCCGTGTCTTGCCGGCTGTTCGCAGCCGCGCCGATGGGATCAGCCGGGCGGCAACCTTGTCCGAGAAGCTGGGGCGATGGTGCGAGCTGACCCGCGTCGACGCGAATCCGTTGCTGGACAGTCTTGCGATGCTCGAAAACCTCGATGCCCAAGCGATTGCCGATCAAGTGCTCGCTGGCCTCGCTGAGATGCCGATCTCCGACCCTTCTACACAGGAGCTGCACGCTGTGGAAGCTGCTGCGCTGCCATTCATTGCGGAACTGGGGGAGTCGGAACTGGATAGAGCTGTTTCCGCGCCCGATGCGACACCTGCTGTGTCGGTAACGGAACCCGCACCACCCATCGCCACCGAGGCCACGCCGATGAATTGGCTGACCGACGATCTTTTTGCGTAGCCATACGCCAACACTTTGAACCTGCAGAGCCATGTTCCGACAGCCTTTGCGGCTGTCGAAAACTGGTTTTACTCGCGTCCCTGACGCATCGACCCAGCGGTATCCATTTCTTTTCTATCTACCCAGACGGGTGCATCCCGTCAGGGGCGCACTCCGTCATTTCTTTGGAGTGCAAGATGATTCTCTACCACGCGGGGCCTGAGTGGCTCTTTGTCGAGGAAACCTTTATCAATCGCTCGGCCATGGCCAAGCGCCTCTGCGATCAGCACGGCTTCACACAGTGCATGATGTATGAGCCGTTCGGTCCCGGCCGCGGCGCCGTGATTGCCAAGCGCGACCACATGCTTGTGATGGCGCTGGGCGAGGCGGGTGGCAACACCTTCTTCGCCGTAGCGCCGTCCAAGGAGATGCAGGACTTGATCTGGTCATTCTCCAACGGCCTGGCATCGCAGTGGAGCGAGCTGGAACTGCGAGCCCTCACCGGCAAGCAGGACTGGGCCGCCGTGATGAAGCTTGCTGGCCAGGACTTTTCCGCTGCGCGCCGCTCGGTCGAACGTGCCATCGCCGGTGAGCTTGAACCGGATGCACCTTCGCTGCCCGATGTTCCGCAATGGGACGAAGGCGCAATGGAAGTGCCGTCGGACTATCTCCATTCCTGCAACGGCTCGGAGGTGTCCGAATGCGTCCGCTGAAGCTGACGCTTTCCGGATTCCACGGTATCCGTGATGGCATGCATCGGGATAACGTTATCGTAGCCCTGTCGACGTTGCCGGCCGGCCTGATCGCGCTTGTCGGTCCCAATGGGGCAGGGAAGACCACGATCATGGACAACCTGCATCCGTTTCCGATCATGCCCAGCCACGCGAGCAAGATGTCGGCCGAAGCATTCTCGTACTGGGACCATCTCTGCGCCCCGCGCGCTGAGAAGGACTTGGAATGGGAGCACGGCGGCAAGACCTACCGGTCGGCGTTCGCATTTCGCAACTCTGGCAAGAGCCGCAAGGCTGAGTACTACCTGTTTGAGAAGGACGTCGATGACGCCTGGAAGCCTGCGCAACTGGCCGACGGCACACTGTCGGACGGCAAGGCGGACACCTACAACCGGTGTCTCGAAGCTGTCTTGGGTTCTCCCGAGGCATTCTTCACCTGTGTGTTTTCTGCTCAGAACCGGCGCCCGCTCGCAAGCTATCAGCCGGGCGAGATCAAGAAGCTGCTCGCCGAGTTGCTGGGGATCGATCACCTGCGTGACCTGTCTGCGAAAGCAGGTGAGGTTGCCAAGCTGCTCACTAGGTCGCTGGACACTCTGCAGCGGGATGTGCTGACCCTCACGGGAAAGCGCGATCGGGCGTCAGTCGTGGCCCGCGAGATTTGGCAGATCGGCGAGAGCCTGGACGCCGAGCGCCACGCACGTGATGACGAAACAGCCAAGGACGCTAAGCTGCTGCAGGAGCGCGCGACGCTTGCTGCAAAGCAGGCTGCCAATGCCGGTACCGAAGCGCGGTTGCGGGAACTGAGCCAGCGCAAGGGCGAGTTGGACCAGCGTGCAGCATCGTTGACCAACGATGAACAGGCTGCGGCCGGACGTGCCTTGGCGCGCCGACGCGATCTGGATCGGCAAGCGGCAAGCCATCGGTTGATTCTGGCAGAGGCGGCCGACATTGACGCGGCAGCGGGCGAGAGGGATATCGTGCAACTGGCCATTGGCAGGAGGCAGGATGAAATTGCCCACCAGCGAGCGATCGTGGAGAAGCTCGATGCCGTTCAGGTCGAGCATGCTGCGCTCGGTACGGAGCTCAAGGGCTTGGAACAGCAAGGGGTCGCCGGCGCGAAGTTGGCGGATTCGTTGAAGCTGCAAGCCGATGTGATTGACACTGTCCCATGCCGGGACGATCCCATGCACGCCGCCTGTCCACTGCTGGCGCAAGCTCGCAGTGCGAAGGCCAAGCTCGGTGATCAGGTTGTTTCAGTCAAGGCGCTGCGCGAAAGCTATCGGAAGAAGCAGGAGCACATGCAGTCGATGCAAGGCGCAATGTCGGAACGTGCTACGGCCCGGGCTGCGCTTTCCGCCCTGGAGGCGCACCTCGTGCGTGACCAACAGCTGTTGCAGCGCCTCACGGCGACGGCTGCGAAGAAGACGTTGCTGGAGGCTGCGCGGAGAGGGTTGGCGCAGGCCGAAGGCGATCTGACAGCATTGAGCGAGGAGGAAGCGTCCCGAATCGGGCGGCACAAGCGTGATATCGCGGACGTGCAATCCCAGCTCGAAGCGGTGCGTCGGGAGCTGGCGTCGCTGTCCACAGAGGACGTGATTGGCATGCTCGCCCAACTGGATCGCGAGATCGCAGCCAGCCGGGAGGCTGTCGCGGCGTTTGCCGGCCGGATCGAAGCACTGATTCGGCAAGAGAGCATGCTGGTGGCGGAGCGTGAGCGTCTGGATGTTGAGCTTGCCGGCATGCCGGCGCTCGAGGCCAAGGCGCAGGCGCTGTCCGATCAGATTGCACAGTGGAAGCTGCTTGCGAAAGGACTGGGCAACGATGGCGTGATCGCGTTGTCCATCGATGACGCGGGTCCGGCCATCACCCAAATCGTCAATGACTTGCTTCTGGCTTGCTATGGACCGCGATTCACCATCGCGATCCAGACGCAGACGACGCTGGCCAGCGGCGAGCGGCGCGAGGGCTTTTCCATCAACGTGATCGACGCCGACAACGACACCACGAAGGAGTTCGGCGTGATGTCAGGAGGACAGAAGGTATGGATCAACGAGTGCCTGACGCGCGGGATCGCCCTTTATCGGGCTCAAGACGCGCAGCAGCCTTTCCAGACCCTGTTCACTGATGAGGCGGACGGCCCATTGGATCCGGACCGCAAGCGTGCCTTCATGAAGATGAAGCGCGAGGCGCTGCGGGTCGGCGGTTATCAGCGGGAGTACTTCATCTCGCAGACACCTGACCTGGTCGACGACGCCGACGGCGTTATCGATGTCGTTGCGCTGGCGTTGCAGTAGCGACCGGCGCCATTCACTTTTCATATGCCCGTTTCCCGAAAGGGAGCGGGCTTTTTTGGTTTAAGTGTATGCCCTTAACATTTGTCCCCAACGTCTGCGATGCAGCAGTCTGGAGTGAAACTGTTAGACCGCGCTGCGCGGATCTTTCAGGTCGATATGGAGCAAAAACCTTGAAAGCACAAAGAAAATGCACGTTTTTTTAGGGAACAGATCCTCTCAAAAAGGTGGCGATAATATGGGCAGCTATGAGTAAAGAGGATTGAGCCCCGACGGCACGGCTCACATGGTAGCGTCGGCGAGGTGCAGCCTAGAAGCTACTTGCCACTGCTGATGTTGGACCTATGGTCTATCAGGATATCGAGCTGAAGTTGTTTGCCGACGCGCCCTTCGTGGCCGGTAGGCCATTTCTGCTGCTCCCTTCTGATGCCTGGCATGGCGAATCAACTTGAATAGGGCAACGGAATAGCTTTCATGACTAACGCAGAATATCCAGGCTCCACCTAAATTCCCAGAGACTGCTCTGGGAAATGGTCTGCAACGGACACATTAAATTATCTGATAACAAGAAACCTTAACGCCAGTTGAGCGGTCGCAGATTCATAATTGGGGTTAATAAATCCCACATGGCTGGAGAGAAATGGGAATTACCGCCTCTCGGCGAAGATGTACCTCAAGGTTACGCACCGTATCTAAAACGCATTGGGCTGAATTGCCCGCCCAAACAATGAATCGGAACAGCACTGTGTCGGACACGGAAGTATTGGTACTTGACGAGCATGGAGGAGCGCTCGATAACTGCACACGAGAGCGTGCGGAGGCGTTGGTCAAGAAAGGCAACGCTGTCATGGTTCGAGAGGACCGCTTCACCATCAAGTTGACCCGGGTGGCGGGAAACGGAGTGGCTCCGTCGAGACCCTCAGGGATCAGTCGAAACGCAAGAAAGAAAAGACGTAAGAAGGATCTGAAAGTCACCCGCTTGCAAGAGCGGGATGGTTCAGAGTGTTTCTATTGCGGTTTGCCGATGGAGGCTACCGACACATCAGTCGAGCACCTCCTTGCGCAAGCAGATGGGGGGACTGATCGGCTCTCCAATCTGGCTCTCGCGCATCGAAAATGTAATGAACTCGCAGCTGACCTGCCCGTGGTTGCGAAGGTATTGCTACGTGAGAAGTTGCGCAGCTATGGTGCGTCTGACAAAGCAGCATGGAGCTTGACCCTCGTTTCGCGCACCAAATTGGATCAAGCTAAGGCTTCGTGAAAGAAAAGGTCAGTTCACTAGCCAGGCCTTTCTGCTTGATCTGCTGCGGCCTGTATTTGAGGGCGGCGTCCCTCAGCTTCTTTAGGGGGCGCACCTTCACCTTCACCGAGGCCGCTTGGCGGCGAGTCATTGGTCTACACCAGTGAAGGGATTCGTGCCGAAGGGAGCAGGGTCTCCGGCGTAATGTACTGACCGTGGATACTCTCCAGAATCCCGTTGGCACCGGTCGCTCATGATGAGCTCACTGTCTGCCCTGAAAGATGGCACTTCGCTGCCAGCCGGTTGTTTCCCATGATGGCGGTCCTCAATCCTTCGCCATGCCGCATCGCTACTTGGTATCATGTGCGGCCGGGTCCAACGCGGACGCCTTGCCTGTCACGCTGGATGGCGGGGAGGTTTCCATGCGCTCGCAAACGGGCAACGGCTTGCCGGGCTGACGTAGCAGTTTCAAGATCTGCCAAGGCTGCAGTCTCTATGCCGAACGAGCCGCATCGTGGCCAAGCATATCCGCAGCGCCATCGCCCATGGCGCGGTGGTCATCTCTACCAGCGACCGCAAGCTCCGGACCCTCGAGGCAAGGTGCTGAAGGGTTAGCAGCCTGGGGCGACGTGGCGGCGCAGGACGGCCGCCACACACCCGCCCTCACTCGGGAATCTGCGCCGCGCGGCCCACCCGCCATCCCAGCGCGCACATGGCCAGCGCCAGGATCAGGCAGGCCAGCAGCGGCACATCCCAGGTGCCGGCAAGCTGGCGCAGCGCGCCGCACAGCGTGGGGCCCACCGCAGCGAGAAGATAGCCCACGCACTGCGACATGCCCGACAGCGATGCGGCCACGCGTTGGGTGCTGGCGCGCAGGCCGACGAAAGCCAGGCTCAGGATCAGCGCCGCGCCCATGCCAATGCCCAGCAGGAATACCCACACCACGGCGCCGCCGGGTATCAGCACGAGCCCGGCCAGCCCCACCGCGCTCACTGCCGGCGACACCAACGCAACGGCCCGCTGGTCTGGCAGGCGCCTGAGCATCGGCAGTAGCAGGAGCGAAGGCATGGCCGAGCCGAACTGCATCCAGCCGTGGAGCGTACCGGCGCGCGCCGGCGTATAGCCAAACCCGCGCAGGATCGATGGCAGCCATGCCAGCGCGGCAAAAAAGATGAAGCAGGTGAGCCCCAGGTACACCGCCACTTCCCACGCCAGCGCTGCCCGCCAGACCGACATGGCGCGTCCCGCGCGCGGTGCGGGTGCCGGCGGCTGCGTACGGTTGGCCAGCTGGGGCAGCCACAGCAGCGCGGCCAGCACCGGCAGCAGCGCCACACTGGCCAGCGAGATCGACCATTGCCTGCCCAGCAGGTTGTGTAGCGGCACCGCGATGGCCGACATGGCGCCGGCCGCGGCGATCATCGCAAACGCATAGTAGGCCGTAAGCCTCGCCACATGGTGCGGAAAGTCGCGCTTGAGCAGGCTGGGCAGCAGCACGTTGGCAATGGCGATGGCCGCGCCCATCACGCAAGTGCCGGCAAACAGCGCCGGAGACGATGCCCCGATCGATCGCAGCACGATGCCTAGCACCAGCGCCACCAGCGCGCCGAACAGCGCGCGTTCCAGCCCGTAGCGATGCGCCAGCATGGCGGCGAATGGCGATACGCCGGCAAACGCCAGCAGCGGCAGCGTAGTGAGCATGCCGGCCTGCGAGGCGTCCAGGCGCAGGTCTTGCCGGATCACGTCGAGCAAAGGCCCGACCACGGTAATGGGCGCGCGCAGGCACGCGGCCATGAGCAGGATGCCCGCAATCAACAACAGGGGACGTTTGACTTGCATCGGTCAGCGTTAGGAGGAAAAAGACATGCAGGCGCACCACGCCCGCCAGGCTGCCGATTTTAGAAATTCGCGGCACGTGTGAATTCGCGTAATCTGGCGGAAACAACGCAAATCCGGTCAGATTGCCGCACCGGCTTGCGCCAGGATCACCCCCTATTTCTATGCGCCCACGCCATTTCAACCCCTGGTCGTTCGATTTCGACAGTATGGACGTCGATGTCGACGCCATCCAGGTTCATACCGAGCAGGAGCGCGCCGAGCTGGCCATGCATACGCACCGGCAGGCGCAACTGGCCATCGTGCTGCGCGGCGCGATGACCTGCGAGGTACCTGGCGCGCTGTGGGCGGCTCCGCTGCAGGGCGGGCTATGGATCCCGAGCGGCATGCCGCACAGCAACCGCGTGACGCCCAACGGGCGCGTCTGCTTTCTGTTCGTGCAGGCAGCCCGCCTGCCGGCGATGCCGCGCCAGTGCTGCCAAATCGCCGTCAGCCCGCTCCTCCGCGAGCTGGTGCTGTACTTGGCCGGTCTGCCCAAGGGCCGGCAACGCGGCGCGGAGGCAGAACGGCTGCGCGCCGTGCTGCTCGACCAGCTCGGGCGGGCGCCTACCGAAACGCTGCACCTTCCCATCAGCGACGAACCCCGCCTGCGACGCCTAATCGACGCGATGATCGACAACCCGTCCAATCGCCAGACCGCCGCTCAGTGGGCCGCTACGCTGGCCATGAGCGAACGCACCCTGACGCGCCTGGTGCTGGCGGAAACGGGCATGCCCTTTGGCCGCTGGCGGCAGCAGCTCCACCTGATCGTGGCATTGCAGCGGTTATCGATGGGCGTCTCGGTGCAGCAGGTGTCGGGCGAACTGGGCTATGAAACGGTCAGCGCCTTCATCCTGATGTTCCGCAAGGCGCTGGGGCAGCCGCCGCGCCGCTTCTTCACGGCGCAGCGGGCTGGCGCACCGGGGGCATAGGCAAGGCGACCGGCAGAAGATCGGTAGCAACAAAAAAACCGCTACGAAAAGCGGCTTTCGATGCCGCGGCCTAAGGGCCTGGGCAAGGCCTGCGCGCTGCTGACCGACGGCCGCTTCTCGGGCGGCACCTCGAGCCTGTCAACTGGCCACTGCTCGCCGGAAGCGGCCGCCGGTGGCGCGATTGGCCTGGTGCACGACGGCGACCGCATCCGCATCGACATTCCGAACCGCACGATCCGACAAGCTGGTGTCCGACGAGGAACTGGCGCGCCGCCGCGAGGAGCAGAACGCCCGCGGCTAGTGCGTGACCAGCAGCCGTTGCTAAAGGCTGCGCGGGAGGGGTTGACGCAGGCCGAACGCGATCTGAAAGCACTAAGCGAGGAGGAAGTCTCCCGAAGTGAGTGCCGCAAGCGCGATATCCGGGATGTGCAATCCCAGCTCGACGCGGCGCGTCGGGAATTGGCAACACTGGCCACCGAGGACGTGGCCGGCATGCTGGCCCATTTGGACCGCCAGATTGAAGCCAGCCGGGAGGCTGTTGCGGCTTTTTCCGGCCGGATCGAAGCGCTGATTCGGCAGAAGAGCATGTTCGTGGCGGAGCGTGAACGTCTGGAAGTTGGGCTTGCCTGCATGCCGGCGCTCGAGGCGAAGATGCAGGCGCTGTCTGATCAGATTACACGGTAGAAGTTGCTTGCGAAAGGCCTAGGCAACGATGGCGTGATCGCGTTGTCAATCGATGATGCGGGCCCGACCATCACGCAGATCGTCAATGACTTGCTGCTGACCTGCTGTGGACCGCGATTCACGATCGCGATCCAGACGCAGAAAGCGCTGGCCAGCGGGTACCGGCGCGGGGGGACTCTCCCTCAACGTGATTGACGCGGACAACGACAGCAAGAAGGAATGCGACGTGATGTCAGGAGGACAGAAGGTATGGATCAATGAGTGCCTGACACGCGGAATCGCCCTCTATTGGGCGCAGGACGCGCAGCGGCCTTTCCAGACGCTTTTCACCGATCAAGCTGATGGTGCGGTGGACTCGGGCTCTCAATCATGCCGAAGATGCTTTTTACGGCCGAGGACGCGCTTCCCTGCGTCTGCGCCTCGATGAGGCGCGCAACAACGACCTCGAGCGTACAGGCGACAGCGGCACTATTCGCGCCAAACCTGAGTAGGTCGGGATTGCTTGCCTGCGCCTTTACCGTGCCGGAGGTTCCAGCAGTGAGGTCCTATCGTTGTTTATGGTAGTTTCAAGCCGCGCCGAAGTTCTATTGATCTACGTGGACGGTTGGAATCACTGACATCCCAATCCGAAGGTTCAGCGCCTTCGTCTGCCCACTATCGATCCGGATCTTTACGGGCACACGCTGTACTACCTTCGTGAAATTCCCGGTGGCGTTGTCCGGCGCGATTGGCGAGAACGCGATACCGCTGGCTGGAGCCACGCTTTCGACGTGGCCTTTGAGATCGACGCCCGGGAGCATATCCACCGAAATTGTCACGGCTTGCCCGGGCCGCAGGCGCCCCAGTTGCGTCTCGCGGAAGTTCGCCTCGATGTAAAGGTCTGAGAGCGGGACCACCGCCAGAAGCGGCGTGCCTACGTGGACGTAGGCACCCACTCGTAGGGTGCGGTTCCCTACAGTTCCACTGATGGGGGCGAGAATGCGCGTGTACGAGAGGTTGAGCTTCGCGGCATCGAGCGCAGCAATTGCCTTTTCCAGCAGCGCTTCAGCTTGTCTCTCCTGCGCTTGTAGAACGGCTACCTGATGCTGCGCCGCATCTCGCGCGGCTGTATGCTCGGCGCGGCGTGCGATTGCGACCTGAAGCTGCGACTGCGATTGCTGCCGCTCCTGCACGGTGCCGGAGCCGTCGAGCGACAAATTGGCGTAACGCCGCGCATCCGCCTCTGCGAACGTGATGGCCGCGGCGTCTGCGAGTATAGCTGCGTTCCCCTGCCTGATTACGCTCTCTTGCTGCTGCTGCGCGGCCTTGAGGCGCAGAATTTCGGCGCGGGCATTGCTAACGTCAGCTGTGGCGCTGGCGACCGCAACGGCGAAATCGCGGTCGTCGATCTTAGCCAGCAGTTGGCCTTGCTTCACTACCTGATTGTCTTCGACTAGCACCTGCGCTATCTGCCCGGCTATGCGCGGCGCCACCAGTGTCGAGTCGGCGCGTACATATGCGTCCGTAGTGGACTGCGATGAGGCGCCACTCTCGTCACGGAAGTAGAGAAACGCAGTACCGGCGAGTGCGCAGCCGAAGACGATCCAGGCAGCGATCTTTGCGGGACGGGGAAGCGTCATGATGAGTCAGTGTGAAGGCTTGTTCAATATTGGCGGCCGGATGTATTGCAGATGCAAAACGAACGGCACGAGCACCATAGCCACTAGTCCGAGCACCATATAGGCGTCGGCGATTGACAGCACGAAGGCTTGGTGGATGATGCGTGCAGCCAGGTGTGGCAAATTGCCGCCGGCATGCGTATCGACGGAGCTCACCTCGCCACCCATGTGGATTGCGCGATCAAGTAGGACGTTTGCATGAGTACGCTCGCGCACAACGATCAGCCGCTCAATAATCGCGGCACCGCTGATGGAGCTTAGCGCGCGTAGTACGTTGACGATGCCGGAAATGACCGGACCCTCGTGTGGCTGCACTACGCTGGTGGCAAGAAACAACGTGGAGACGACTGTCATGGGTTGGCCAAATGCTTGCAGTACCTGGATCGCAAGGAACTCCGAGGCCATCCACGCCGACGTTACCCTCGCTCCGATCAGGCACGATGAGGCCAATAGCACTAGTCCGGCGACAAACATGTAGCGTGCATCCATCCATTGCTTGTAAAGCAGATAGGCCACAAACGGTCCGATTATGAGCTGTGGCACGCCGATGGTAAGCCCCAATGCCGCGACATACGGGGTGCGAAAGCCGTGGATATGTGAAAGGAAAGTGGCGGGCAGCAAGGCTCCGGATAACAGCACTACAACAAGCACATAGAAGATCGAGAAGCCCATACCAAGGTTACGGCGGCTCAGCAGCTGGAGCTTTATGAACGGTAATGGATGGAACCACTCGGTGAGTAGGAAAATGACGGTTAGCGCTCCGCCCATGCCAAACAGCCAGCAGACCAACGGGTCGTGGAACCAGTCATAACGTTCGCCTTGCGACATTCCAAGTCCCAGCAACACGAGCCCGGGAAGGCCGGTCGCCAGACCGATCAAATTGATCTGTCGAAACCGCGACAGCATCACGGGATCCTGTGGCATACCCCAAGCGACCGCCCACATCGAGAAGATGGCGAATGGCAGCGCTTGCCAGTATGCGAGGCGCCAATCGCCAAGTGTGTCGGTGTATATAGCCGAAAGCCACGTGGCTATGTTCGGCGAGAATGTCGCCGTCATCGCGTACAACGCGAGGCCGTAAAGGCGCAGCGACGGCGGGAAGAAGCGCAGCGCTGCTGCCATCAGTACGGGAATCAGCAGCCCGCCGCAGAATCCTTGCAGGCTGCGGAGGACCAGCAAAACCGGCAGATTCGGAGCATAAGGCGTCAGGAAAGCCAAGACCGTGAATACCGCGACTGCGCCGAGATGGAAGCGGCGCAGCGAAAGTGTAACCGCGAGCCATGTCGCAAACGGCATAGCTGCCAGCTCGAACGCAGAGTACAGGCTTACGATCCAACTTCCCTCGTCGCTGCCGATCCCGGTCGCCCCCTTCAGATCGACTAACGATAGTCCACCGATGCGATTGTTCAGTCCTGACATCATCGCAGCGATGAATACACCGAGCACGCCAACGAAGATCTGTGCATTGAACGGGTGCTGCACAGCGGCCGGCGCTGGCGCTCCAGGGGAAGCATGGATCATCGGTTGACCGCCCCATCGACGTCTGGCGACCAGCCGCCGCCAAGTACCTTGTAGAGCCGGACCATGGAGATCGACAACTCGGTTCGGCTGCGAGCCAGCGCCCGTTCTGTGGCTAGAAGATCGCGCTGAGCAATCAGTACGGACAGGAAAGTCGATGCGCCTTGCGCGTAACGCTGCTGCGCCGTACGAAATGCGATGCGGTTGTTCTCCACGGCAGCGCCCAGCTGCTCATCGCGCGATTGCTCTGCGCGGTACGCGGTCATCGCGTCATCCACTTCGTGCCACGCCGTGAGGACGGTCTGTCGATAGCGGATCGCAGCCTCCTGATGCCGTGCCTTGGTCAATGCCAGCGTGCCCATCAAGCGGCCACCCTCGAAGATCGGCAGATGCAACACCGGCCCCACCGCGAACTGCCGCGCACTCCAATCGCCAGCCTCAGTGAACTTAAGGGCCTGAATGCCGAAGCTTCCGGTCAGGCTAATGCTTGGATAGAAGTTTGCCTTGGCGACGCCAATTGCCGCCACCGCCGCGTGTAGCTCGGCTTCGGCACGAAGAATGTCGGGACGGCGGCGGGCCAGATCCGAAGATAGCCCGATCGGAACGATTGCAGGCGGTGCGGGAATGCCGGAGCCAGCCGATAGTTCACTATCCAGGGCATGCGGTGCTTCACCGAGCAAGAGCGCGAGTGCGTTCATCAGCGCCGCACGCTGGCGATCGAGATCAGGGATGATGGCGTTGATCGTGGCAAGCTCAGCATTGGCGCTGGCTGCATCATATCGGGTGGCTACCCCTTGCTCTTCGCGGCGGGTGGCAAGTCGTAGCGTCGCTTGCGCGATCTCTTGGTTCTTTCGCGCAATTGCCAGCTCCGCCTGCACACCACGTAATGCGAGGTAGGCGCGGGCCACCTCGGCTGAAATCAGCACTCGCACTGCTTCGCGGTCGTAGACGGTGGCATCGGCGGTCGCTTGCGCCGATTCCTTTGCGCGCCGGATCTTGCCCCAGATATCGATTTCCCATGTGGCGTCGATGCCGTACTGCCACAGGCTATAAGGCGGCGAGCCTAGCTGTCCCTGCAATGCGCTAGTGCCGAATGGGTCTGCGCCGTTGGCTGCAGTGCCACCCATTGCACCTGCAGGGCCGGTAAGCCTTAGAATGCCATTAGGACTGGCCCGCTCGCGGAGTTCGGAGGCATTGACGGAGAAGGACGGATAGGCATCTGCCCCAACGACACGCAGCCGCGCACGGCTTTGCCAGATACGCGCATCGGCCGCCTGCAGTTCGAGGTTCTGCTCTGCCACGCGCGACTCGATGGATGTCAGCACTGGGTCTTGGAACTGTTTCCACCAGTCTGCCTCGACTGCGTCGGTCGAGAAGCTGGAGCCGCTCGCCGTTGACTCGATATTCAGAAGTCTATCCGGTGGGGAAACGGCAGGGGTCCGAAAATCGGGACCTACGGCACAGGCAGCGAGTCCAGAGAGCGCAACCGCGCAGCAGGCGGTACGGGGATGCAGAGGGAAAAACATGTGAGTAGTTGACTGGCTTACTGAGGCAAAGAGTGAGCTGATATCCGTCAGTACGGTACGTGCTCTCATCTAACGAAGCGGCCCATTGCTGGACTTCCCAACAATAGGCGCTTCCCTCAATCCATGAGGTCGGATGCTTTTCAGTAAGCCCAGTTGGCCGGAATGTAACGGAAGGCCTTGCCGTCGGCCGCAATGCGACCGAGTGTCGGGAACGACAAATGGCTGGCCATGAACAATTCTCCGGTCGATGCCGCCTCTTGCAACAGCTTAACCCGAACGCGAGTGGCGTCCTCTGGCTCGTGATCGAATGCGTTTTCCCACTCTGGGCACTCGATCCCGACCGGCACCAAGGCATCGCCGGCGAATGTTAGACGCTCACCTCCGGACGCCACGCGGACCACACTGTGCCCCGGCGTGTGACCGCCAGTTAGCGTGACGACTACGCCTGGCGCTACCTGAAACTCCTTGTCGAACGGGCGCAACTCTTCCTTGTACATGTCCAGGAACTTGCGGGAACTCGAGCGAATGATGTCCTGGATGCCGTTGAAGGTGTTGTGGGAAAAATCGGGCGATTCGAAGAACTCGACATCGGTGTGAGAGACGTGAATCCGCAGGTCAGGACGCATCTGGCTTCGGAGTCGCTCGTCGAGCAGTCCGCCGATATGGTCCATATGAATGTGCGTGGCAATCACGTCGGTCACGGACCCGGGGCAGATCCCAGCATTCTTTAGCCGCAAAGCCAACCGGCCAGTACGCACGGAATCCGGAAACTCCGAACCTAACCCTGCATCGACCAGAATCGTTCGCCCGCCGCTACGGATTACGATGATGTTTAGTCCCCAATCGATGACTTCCGGCAAAAATCTGCCGCGAAGGGTGGCGTCCCGGACAGCCGCGTCAACATTAGTGCCGAGAATATTCGCGGGTACCGGGATGACCCCGTCGCTGATTACGAATACCTCGATATCGCCGATACGTGTCGCATAGTGCGACGGGACCAGATCATGGTCAGGGTAAAGTGACCCGTGGCATAGGCACATGATCGACTCCTGTATTGATAACGTTTCACTTCCGGCGAGTCTTGGAGGAAAAAATCCATTTTCTTCGGCCGGTCCCACATCAGGAGATGCAGCATATGCGGCGGTGGATGTGCCCGGTAGGCTAGAAAATGGACACACAGTGATGCGTGTTGGGAAACAATGGTGGTGATCGTTAGAGCGTTAGCGGTCTGTAGGCACACTGCACAGAGACTTACAGAACGATGCTCCGGTCGGGCGCCTTCGCGGGCAGGTCGCATGACTCACCGATTAAGCTCATCATATCGATCTCGATCTGGCGGCTGAGATAAGCCATGGGCACGTCGTTCGCGCCACCCTCAAAAGGATTCTCAGTACTTTCACCCACTTGTTCGAGTACGAGGTACATGCACGAGATCATCGTGCTGAACGGAATCACGAGCCAGATCATGTGGCCGTGCATCGCGCCTGCGACACTAGCGTTGAGTTTATCGAACTCGGTCAGAATGCCGAACGGCAACAGGACGCAGAAAGTCCGTACAAACAAGCGATTGATCACCGCGTATTGACGCGGATAGGGGTAATTCTTGATTCGCTCGGCACGGCCTTGCTGATTGACCAGATTGCGGATAGCACTGCTGAGCTCCATGAAGCATCCGACGCTGATCTCGCCAGCGTCCAACAGGCGCTTAACGTCGGCGGATTGGTGGCTCAAGAGAGTCAGTGCCCCATTATTGGAGTGAAGGACCGCATCGATTTCGGAAGGAGACAGATACCGTGCCAGCGCCTGCTGCAGCGAAACTTCTCGCTCGGGGATACGATAGTGCTTCCGATACTCCACGTTCGACGCCTGGTGGACGCTTTCCCAGATTTTTGGGGCTCGGAGCTGATAGCGCAACGCGGTAAGCCACGCGCAATGGCGGCGGATAATTGCCCGCGCCGCCGCGGGCTCGCTGAGAAAGTCTCGACTCATAAGGCCGAGCCCTCGGCTGCCATTCTGGATCTCGGTCCAGATCTGCTGGCCATCGAGCATGCGACTATAGGTCTGGACGTTGCGGAAGCCGACGATGAAGGACGTAGCCGTACCTAGCAGAACCACAACAGGAATTGGCAACGCCAGCCACTTCAAGCCTAGATAGTAATAGAGCAGAACAACAGCAATGCTGCATGCCATCGAGGCGTACATCTTTCTCCTCGACCAGAACATGAATTCGCGTATCGAGTACGATTTTCCTAGATGCATGATGGTTGGCTCGTTATGTTCAGGTGCGGGGAAATTCTTGCCCAAGAAGCAGGGCAGGCGGCAATGGCCTCCAACATTCGTCACATTTGAGGAGGCCATTGCAGGTTCTGTGAGGCCATTGACGTACCGCCAGCAGCATACAAGAGCTCCTGGCACGCTACGATAATCAACTAGATTTTCGGAAGGTCCATTTGCACCTGGCCGGTGCGAATGGAGCGGCGACGTAGGTGGTCATCGTCCGCTCCGTTGTTCCAAGCGGTTTCGACCGCGGCCGAGAATAGCACTGTCTGGGTCTACAATAGTCAGGGATTGGTGGAGCAGGCGACCGATACACTCAATGGCGTAACCATGGGCGAGTGGACCTTCAGCTATGACAGTACTGGCCAACTGCTTTCGCTGGCGAATGACTACGGCCGCGTTGGGAACGTTGTTTCACGTGATGCTGGAGGGCGTATTACGGAGGCCGTGAGTACTGACGGACAGCATTTGCTCATGCAGTACGATGCCATGGGCCGCCTCACGTCAAGAGACGTGGACGGTGTCGTCACGACCTACAAGTACAACGAGATCGGACTGCTGACCGCTGTGCAGGGCGCAACGAACGTCATGTTCGAGTATCACGCAGCGCATCGGCTTACTGCATACCCGCTGCCGGAGTGGCAGAGGATGCCTGGATCAACGCGCCGCCTTCGCCATCTAGCCGAATTGGGACCGATCACTTTCGATGTCCGTGACCTCGCGTGCGACGATCAGGTGGTCTTCAACTGCCGTCTGAACGTTGTTGTACCCTACAGTCCCCGCTTGCTTGGCTTGTGAGCTCATCGAGCGCGCCAGGATCTGCGAGTGATAGCTGCTCATCGGGCGCCAGGGTTCGGCATGTCCACCGCCTTTTGCCGGTACTGCACCGCGATCCATCATCTGGCGGAATGAGAGAATCGGAAATTACCCATCACGTCTTCGATCTAATAGCACGATGGCAGAAGGGAAACGATACGAGCCGAGGGCCAGACAACTACGGAAGAGTCCAACCTAGTTGCCGCATTGAGTATCCGCGAGCATGGACTCGCGGATATTAAACGCCTAGAACTTGTGACGCATGCCGATGCGAGCCACTACCTGCCGCGTTGTCGAAGACTGGCTGCCCGTTGCGCCATCGTAGACATCTCCGAAAGCCCCGCCTGCCGCCTGTTGGTAGATGCCCATGATGTAGACGTCGGTGCGTTTGGAAAAATAGTAATCCAGCAGAGCATTGAACTGATGGTACTTCGGCCTGCCCCCGCCGGACATTACCTTCGCATTGGTAAAGGTGTAGCCAAGGGTCGTCTGGAGGGACGGTGTGAAGTAGTGGCGTCCCCAGATTTCATAGTTATCGAATAACACGGTGTTGCCTGCGATGCCATTGGCATCGTCGAAGCTGACGTGCGAGAAATCCGCGCCGAGGAGTCCGGCGGGGCCAAAAGAATACGTTCCGCCGGCCGCATACGTCTCCATGTTCGAAGGATTGCCGACATATCCGAACGGACCACGAGCCGAGGCTCCCGGCGTCGCTGAATTGGGCGCCCAGTTTCCATCGGGGAACTGTGTGGCGGGATTCCGCGCATAGAAGTAGGCCGCACCGAAGTAGACGGGCCCACTGCTGTAGCTCGCCCCTGCACCAATCGTACTGTTTCGGCGATAGTCGCCCGCCTGTTCGCCGAAAGCGTAGAGCACTTCCAGCGTAACGCCACCGAGCGGTGCGGTGACATACTTGACCGCATTGCTGACGCGGAAGCCGTTGTTGCTGTTGTCGATGTCTCCCGCGTGAGAGAAAAATGCCCCGCTCGATCCGTTCATGACGGCCGGCTGAACCAGGTCCGCCACCGGATCGTACTGCCGTCCAACGGTCAGGGTGCCGAGCGTCGCATCAGACAAGCCGACATAGGCTTGGCGGCCAAAAATCAGGCCGCCCTGGCCGAGCTTTCCAGTGTCGACATTGAACCCGCTTTCGAGCTGAAAGATGGCTCTGACGCCTTTGCCGAGGTCCTCGGTGCCCTTCAACCCCCATCGACTTCCCTGGGCAACGCCGCTTTGCACCTGCCACAATTGGTGCCCGCCGGCATTGTTTGTAAAAGTGATGCCGGCGTCGACGATGCCATAAAGTGTCGTGGTGGTTTGTGCCGACACATTTTCTGCCGCAGCACTCACAAATGCGAGTGCGACTAGCCACTTCTTCATATAATCATCCTCCGAGAATCATGTGGAATACATGCGCGCGAGCATCCGGGAGAGATGCACCAATTTATGGCGTTACCAAAAATTGATGCAATTGTGATGGACGAATGCGGCGATTTGAGCTTCTCTTGAGCCTTGTTCGCAAAGCGGTAAATCGGGGAATCGATTTGCACGCAATGGGCGCAGATGAATTCTTCACGGCCGGGAATCAGCGGTCCACTGCTTTACCTTCTCGATACAGAAGCGGAGCTTATAGGTGTACATCAAGGAAATTGAGGCATTTCGGGCGGTCATCCTGTCGGGTTCGACGGGCAAGGCAGCCAGGTTGCTGGGCGTCTCGCAGCCAGCAGTGAGCCAGGCGATTCGCAAGTTGGAGGAACTGGCGGAATTGCGTCTGTTTGATCGGATTGGAGGCCGGTTGCAGCCCACCCAGGAGGCGCACGCGCTGATGTCGGAGGTGGACAAGTTCTTTGTCGGTTACGAGGCCATCGAGCACCGCATCCGTAGTCTGCGCATGTTTGGTGTGGGGCGGCTGTCGGTGGCCTCGTATCCGGCACTCGGCATTTCCTTCGTCGGCCGCGCCATCGCAGCCTTTGGGCCCCAGAAGCGCGATGTGCGGATGTCTCTGCAGGTGGGCAGTTCAAAGGAAGTCCACCAGATGGTCTCTGCGGGGTTGGTGGACTTCGGGCTCATGAACGACGAGGTGACGACGCAGAGCGTCGAGCATTCGCTCTTTTCCACGTTCTCCGGCGTGATCGCCATGTCGCCTGACCACCCGCTGCGTGCGAGACGCGTGATTCAGCCGGCCGATCTTGCCTCGGATGCTTTCATTGACATGAATCCCGAAGACCCTGGGAGGGCTCGTCTGGAGAGCGCCCTAGTGGACCATGGTGTGACGCTGCGGCGGATCATCGAAACGCCGCTCTCTGCTACCGCTTGCGAGTTGGCATTGGCAGGCGTTGGTCTGGCGCTCGTCAATCCCATTGCGGCGCTGGACTACATGTCGCGCGGGCTCGTGGTGCGGCGGCTGGCGGTGGCGATCGACGCCCGTACGCTTCTGGTCATGCGGCCCGGAAGGCCCGTCTCTACCAACGGTCAGGAGTTCCTCAAGTTCCTGCGACTCCAGCTTCAATCGGAATCAGAGAAAATCAACCGATGGCTCGACGCGTGATGCCACAGCACATTCCAATTTACGCGCTACCTGTCCATTACCCTGATGGGGATTACACCGATTGAGAGAATCGGAATATTAGTTAAGTCAATTCTGGTGTAGAGAAAAACCCTAATAAGCCCGACTTCTGGATTGAGAAGGCAGGAGGGTGGATTGATTTTTTCGTGCCATCGAAAATGCATGCACATTTTCATTGGCGCTGAAAAAATGAACAAGCCATCGAGCATTGGTCGCACCCATGACTTTCAAAGTCTTTCGCCAGGCATATTCAGGGCTTCTACGATCGTTTTCGACTCGTATGAAGATTTCGTCGCACGTAAATCCCGTCAGCCCGATGGGTTCAGCTACGGGGTCACCGGAACTCCGACACATCGTGAGCTGGAAGGTCGAATAGCTGCACTGGAAGGCGCCAATCATTGCGTCGTCCTGCCTTCTGGGCAGGCAGCATTGGTTAGCGCGATTCTGCCGTTCGTCAATAGCGGCGATCACATCCTGATCTCTGATGCATGTTACGGCGGCCTAAAGGCATTCGCATGCGACTGGCTGGCTCGTCTTGGCGTGGATATCGATGTCTATCCGGCCAACGTTGGCAAGGAGATCGCCTCATACATCCTGCCGTCCACGCGGATGATCTGTCTCGAATCGCCCGGCACCATTTCCATGGAAATGCCGGACGTGCCGGAGATCGTCGCGGAAGCCAAGCGACGCGGCATCCTGACCATGATAGACAACACCTGGGCCAGTCCGCTCGGGTTTCGCCCAATGCAGCATGGCGTGGACCTGAGCATCGAGGCGGCGACCAAGTTTTTTGGCGGGCACTCGGACCTGCTGATGGGCTCGATCAGCACAAACGACTTCAAGCTCTACGAGAAATTGCGCGAGTCGCAGGCCGTGATGGGTTTTGCAGTGAGTTCGGACGACTGCTTCCTGGTGCTTCGAGGTCTCGAGACGTTTGCGTTGCGCTTTGCGGAGCAAAGCAAGAGCGCGCTCGAAGTGGCGAACTGGCTGCGTAGCCATCCCATCATCGATCGCGTGCTGTTCGCCGCATTGCCGGACGACCCTGGCCACGCTATCTGGAAGCGGGATTTCACGGCAAGCGGATGCCTGTTCTCGTTCGTGCTGAAACCAGCCCCGGACCGCGCCATCGCTGCGTTCTTCAACGCGCTCAAGGTCTTTTCGATCGGTGCGAGCTGGGGCGGCACGCATAGTCTGATTGCGTATTACCCAGCCAGTATCCAGAAAGCACGCAGGTTTGCACCAAGCGATCAGCCCATCTTCCGCCTCTCCATTGGTCTGGAGAACACACAACGGCTCATCGCCGATCTCGATCAGGGTCTAGCCCAGTACTCCGCCCATCAAGCGCTCTGATTTCCCTTCAAATTCAAGGATAAAGACATGACAAATCGTTCTCTAATCACGCGCGTCCGGCGCGCGATAGTGCTGAGCATCATGGTGGGCATGTGGTCAGTCGCGTGCGCTTCGGATCTGCTTCCCAAGATCAAGGCGGACGGCGTGCTTCGGGTGGCGAACACGCAAAGCAGCCCACCGTGGAGCATGCTCGACGAGAAGAACCAACCGGCTGGATACGACGTGGAGATCGCCAAGGAAGTTGCCAGGCGCATGGGCGTTCCCAAGGTGGTCTTCATCGCAGATGCCGGGAAGAACTTCATCGAAGGATTGAAGGCAGGCAAATACGATGTGGTGATGAACGACCTCACACCGACGGCCGAGCGCAGCAAGCAGGTGGACTTTGGAACGCCCTATGGCGCAGAGGATTTCCGCATCTTCGTGCGTGCCGACAATATGTCGATCAAGGGGCGTAGCGACCTCGGTACGAAGCGTGTGGGCGTGACCACTGGATCTAGCAACGAATCGTGGGCGCGGAAGAATCTTGTTGGCTCCGAGCTGCGTTCCTACGACAACGGCGGCCTGCTGTTCAGCGATCTGGTTAACGGGCGCATCGACGCCGTTATCGTGTCGCACTTCGGCGGTCTGCGCTACGCCACTGTCAACAAGCTTCCACTGAAGGAAGTTGGGGATCCGCTGACCTACCAGCTTTCGGCCCCGGCGCTGGCGAAGAACCAGCCCGCTCTGGCTGCAGTAATCAATAGGGCCATTGGCGAGATGCTCTCCGATGGCACAGTCGATCGACTTGCCAAGCGTTGGGTCGGCAACGACTACGACATGCGTGGCGCCATCGCCAAGGCGAACGAAGACAAGGAGTGAAGGATGGGTGAGCTCTTCATTCGTTCGTTGCCGCTACTCCGGGATGCCGTCCTGATGACGGTGTTCCTCGGAATGGGCGCCTTCACGCTCGGCTCCCTACTCGGTTTGTTACTGGCTCTTGCCAGACTCTCCCGCTTTGCAGCGTTGCGGACGCTTGCGTTTGTCTACGTATCGGTTTTCCGAGGGACGCCGCTACTCGTGCAGATTCTGCTGATCTACTTCGGCTTGCCGCACTACGGCGTGACGCTGGAGCCTATCCCCGCCGCATTGCTGGCGCTTACCCTGTTCGCGGCGGCCTATCTGAGCGAAAACTTCCGGGCCGGTATTGGCGCTGTGGACAAGGGCCAATGGGAGGCTGCCATGTCGCTTGGCATGGGCTACTGGCAGGCAATGTCACGGGTGATCCTGCCGCAAGGACTTCGCATTGCGATTCCACCTGTCGGTAGCCGCATGATCGCCTTGATCAAGGACACATCGCTGGCATCGACGATCACGGTGGTGGAATTGACGCGGGTCGCCGAGCAGGTTGGGGCAACGACCTTTCGGTATATGGAGATGTTCATGATGGTTGGGATCATCTATTGGGGGGTGAATCAGATCCTGACGATCCTTCAGACGGTGCTGGAAAGCCGGGCAGCCAGGCGTTATCTATGAAAAATATGGAACCAACCATCCAAGTGAGCGGCCTGTCCAAATCGTTCGACAAAAATCATGTACTTCGTGGCGTGAACTTCAGTGTTGCGCGGGGAGAGGTCGTGGTGATCATGGGCCCATCGGGCTCGGGCAAGACCACGCTGCTGCGTTCACTGAATTTTCTGGAGCACCCCGACGCCGGTGTGGTCAAGGTCTGCGGTATCGAGGTCCAGGGCGGTACTGCCGACACGATCTCACGCGAGACCAGGAAAAATATCGCAGCGATTCGTCGGCAATCCGCAATGGTGTTTCAGTCCTTCAATCTGTTCCCGCATCGCACGGTTATCGAGAACGTCGTTGAAGGGCCGGTGAGTGTCAAGGGGATCGACCGCAAGGCCGCCACGGCCCGCGGGATGCAATTACTCGAACGTGTTGGGCTAAGTGCCAAGGCCAACGAGTATCCTTCCCGTCTGTCCGGTGGTCAGAAACAGCGCGTAGCGATTGCGCGGGGGCTTGCCATGGACCCGGATGTCATACTTTTCGACGAGCCCACTTCCGCCTTGGACCCGCTCCTGCGCGAGGAGGTGCTCCTGGTGATGCGGGAACTGGCGCAGGAGGGCATGACAATGCTGGTGGTAACCCACGAGGTGCGTTTCGCTCAAGATGTAGCCGATCGAGTCGTGTTCATGGAGGGCGGCGTTGTGGTCGAGGATACTTCCCCAAAGAAATTCTTCCGTGGAAACAATAATCCTCGTGTACAACGGTTCCTGAACCTTATCGCAGCGTGAGTTCGGTTGCCTTTGGGCGGTCGGGGCACTCTGTTCGAGGGAGGAGGTTCGCGTCTTGCCTTGCCGCCGCCACTTCCCCAATTTGTGGCGTCTCGCGTACTAAGCGGACGGCTCTTGATTTTCTGAAACCGCCGCCGCTGTTCTGTGAGACAGCTCACTGGGACCGAACGGCGGTGCGGGACGGCGATCGCAAGGGGCTGCCAGATCAAATTCCATACCCAGATCCGGTGACGACGGCACGGTCGGCGTAGCAGCAGCTTGCCGATCGTTTCCGATAAAAGAAGCTTCAATCCACTGAGGCCTCAAAAAGGGCCAAGGCGGTTGCCGTGTCGTTTGGCTTCCCTTCGCGGTTATCGCTCAAGGTGATATGCGCTGATATCTCGCAATATATTTCGCCTGCGCGATGATATTGCCATGCATTTGATAGGCGACAAGCGCGGGACTGGCCGCCGGTTTGACGTCGATGCTTGCGACGGAGAGCGCGGAGATAGTTACGACATATCGATGCACCTCGCCCAGAGGTGGGCATGGCCCGCCGTATGCGGAGCTTCCGAAATCGGTCAACGTTTCGACGGCGCCCGCGGGCATTCGACCGGCATCGCCCGAGGCGCCGGCTTCGATCGATGTGACTGTCGGCGAGATATTGACAATTGTCCAATGCGTCCATCCCAGGCCGCCCGTTGGGGCATCGGGATCGTGGACAGTAAGGACAATGCTCTTCGTTCCGGCCGGAACATGTGACCATGAGATGTGAGGCGACACGTTCGCACCATGGCATCCAAATCCGTTGTAGACCTGCGCATTAGAGAAATTCCCGTGTTGATCCAGGTCGTCCACGTTAGCGCTGAATGATTGGGGGTAGGCAACTGCTGGGATCAGAGCAAGAAGCGCCGTGGGTAACATCCTGCCTCGCCGAAGGCTGACTAGTCGCATGGTGGGTTCCTTTAAGACGGGCGGCATGCGGTGGGCTCCGAAAAGTCTGCCCCACGGCTGTCCGCATAGGAAGACGATGACAATGATGATCTTAGGAAAGGACATCAAGCGCGAACAGACCTGATCGATCGCTCACAGTGTTGTCGCGCCGGCAACAATGTGATGCCGCTGGCTCTAGTGCCGTGTAGGGATTGGCTTGCTGGGGCAGGCCGAACGTACTGCCGAAGGTTGTTGATGACCCTGAGTTGCCTTGGATAAGGGTAGTCCTTGATATGCTGCACCTTGTTCCCGGTCTGAAAGTGCAGTGCGATGGACCACGCGCAAATGCAAGCTCAGCTTGCTGCTGTCGGTTTCCCAATCAGTCAGTCACCGGTGCATTACGCAAGACCCTGACTGCCATTGAGGGGCTATGCGATATTCCGCGACGCATGCGCGGCTCTCACGCTAGCGATGTCTCGCCCCGTTCATGAGCACGCTGCCTTCATCATCGCCCGCAGCGACATGCCGATTAAATCCCCAGCCGATGGGCCGGCGTGAAATTGCAGCGCGATGCCGAACGTTAGCTCCATGACAAGCGCGCCGAGTTCGAGCGGCGTGGCCGGCGCGTGCCCAGGTGGAAAAATTCTTGTCACTACCATCCCGACCTGCGTCCACTGATACGTGAACATTTCGGTATGGCGCTTGGTTAGCGCCGCATCCTGTCTTGCGTGTCGGATTAGGTCAAGAATCAGTGAGCGCGGGCCCGGATCCCGCGACGTCTCTGTTGCCCAATCGCAGATAGCAGTCAACAGCGCCTCGGGTTCTTCAATGCCAAGCGCCGCACGTTCCAGTTCCTCAACGTCGCGAAAGCTGGTGTCTTCTACGTACTGGAGGAAGATGTCTTCCTTCGACGAGAAATTTGAATAGAACGCACCCTTTGTGTACCCCGCCTCCTCCACGATACGGTCAATTGAGGCGCCGCCCAATCCTTCACGCGCAAACACCTTACCGGCCGCGCCCAACAACTTCTCGCGCGTCAACGCGCGGCTTGCCTCTCTTGTCAAACGTGCCATTGATAGTGGATTCCTAAACTTACGATTTCTCGCGATGCTGTGGGCATTTGCGAAGCCCGTTCCAAAGTCGCAAAGAAACAGCTGGACAAATGAAGCAATGAGATACACAATGGTATCGAAATACTAAATGGTATGTCAAATGTAGCGATGAATTCACCTGGACGCGTGTTGGCCCGCGAAATAGACCTACGCCACGCCCGGAAGGGCGTTGTATACGTTGTTGACGATGATGTCTCCATGCGCCTGGCTCTGGACCGCCTGCTGCGATCGGAGGGACTTCAAGTGAAAACGTTCGAGTCGACGCAGGAGTTCTCTGCTTTCCCGAAAAACGACGCACCTAGTTGTCTGATCCTTGACGTCCGTCTGCGCGGGGAAAGCGGACTAGCCTTTCAGGAGCAGATCTCCAAAAGCGGCGGGCATATACCTATCGTATTTATCACTAGTTATGGCGACATCGCCATGACCGCGCGCGCTATGAAGGCTGGTGCGGTCGACTTTCTGGCGAAGCCATTCCGCGACCAGGACTTGCTCGATGCCGTAGCGAACGCGCTGGCGCGCGACATTAGTCGCATCGCCGCCGAGCACGCGAACGCCAATGTGCGGTCAGCGTACGAGTCTCTGACGCCGAGGGAGCGGGATGTCATGGAGCAGGTTGTGTTGGGCAAAATGAACAAGCAGATTGCCGCGGATCTTGGCATCAGCCTGGTCACAGTCAAATGTCATCGTAGCCAGCTCATGCGCAAAATGGGCGCGCGGTCGGTGGCGGACCTCGTCAGGAAGTCGGGGTCACTGAATCTGTCACTACGCTCTCCGGCGTAGGCGCGCCGCCATTCAGCGCGGTCGGGTGCACTTCATCCGTAGGAGCACCTTCCACTGCCCAAGGTCCCAGCCGCCGCCAGCTCCGCGATGTATGGTGGATTGCCACAGCGCACAAGCCGCGATGGGGCGCTTGCGGCGCCAGTGACAGCCCGGGTCAAACGATGATGTAGCGATTGTTGACGGGCATCGCGGAAACTTAAGCATTGGCACGAAGCAGCTGGTGCTGATGGCCCAGTTAGTGTCTCGGCAGCCTACCCCCGAGAACGCGACCTGCCGTCCACGGCCGACGCTGAAAGAGCATGACTGCGTCAACCTGCGGCTGTCCTTAGGCAGCCTGCAGCGGTGGGAATTTCACATGTCAGGGTGAAAAGTCTCACCGATGTCCGCGTCGCGGCTACCCTTTAACGATGAGGACATGTCCTGCCCGCCGTGCTTGAGGGTGGGGGCATCTCACCAAATCTGGCGTCACGTCGCGCGCGGCGAGCTCCGTGCGTTATGGCTCTATTCACCCCGAGGGTGGCGGCCAACACATCAGCTATCCATGCCGGCAGCACCTTCCTGCGCATAGCCGCGCGTTTATCGATTTCATGTGAGAGGCGATCCGCAACCCCGACTTTTCAGGGCGACGTGACGTAACGCCTTGCTGGCCCGGAACAACCTCATTAAACGCGGCAGGGGGGATAGTCGACATATCCCTTAAGGCCGCCACCGTAATACGTGCCGCGATCTGGCGTCGCCAGTGGCAGACCCTCCTCTAACCTGCGCACAAGGTCTGGGTTAGCAATGAAGGGCTGGCCGAATGCGGCCAAGTCGATCAGACCTTCATCGATCATTGCCCTTGCACGGTCAAGAGTCATGTTGCCTGCGAGGATGATCGCCGACGCGCCTGCGGCTGCCTTGATACGCCGGAGCAACTCGACGGTACGATCCTCTGATGCTGTGGCGTCTTTCGGCGCGACCGGAACGTTGGTCTGGTCCATGATGTGAATATAGGCGATTCCGCGTTGGCCCAATTCGTGCGCCAACGCTTCGTAAGTGTCCAGAATTTCCGGATAATGCGGCATGTCGAACAGCAATCCGTAAGGGGAGATGCGAATTCCGATCCGCCCGCTGCCAATTGCAGCAGCAATGCCGTCGACCACTTCTAGCGTAAAACGTAGGCGGTTCTCCGGCGAGGCCGAGTAGCGATCAGTGCGATCATTCACTAGCGGATTGAGAAACTGCTCGAACAGATAGCCATTGGCGGCGTGGACTTCCACGCCGTCAAATCCAGCTTTCATGGCGTTAGCGGCTGCGGTAACAAAGTCGTTCACAACGCGGCTCACTTCTTGGGTCGAAAGCGCGGACGGCGCAGAGGCCTGCACGAAGCCGGGTTGGCCCTTGTCATCGTAGCCAAAAACGAACGCGTTCGTCGTGGGCTTCGAGGTGGAGCTACGCGGCGCAGCGCCATTTGGCTGCAATGAGATGTGGGATACCCGCCCGACATGCCATAGCTGTGCAAAGATCTTGCCACCAACAGCATGTACGGAGTCAGTGGTAAGCCTCCAACCTGCAACCTGCTCCTCCGAATAGATACTTGGGTTAAACAGATACCCTTGGCCTTCCTGGGAAACCGGGCTGCCCTCAGTCACCATGAGGCCGGCAGTGGCGCGCTGAGCGTAATAGAGGGCTGTACGTTCGTCCGCGACATTGTTGGCGGCGCGCGAGCGCGTCATTGGTGCCATGACGATGCGATTCGTTAGTTGAACGTCACCGAGATTGAAGGGTTGGAACAGTGTCGTCATGGTTGATTCCTTTAAGGGTCGCTCGCGACGTGGAGAGGGCAGGACAATTCGCGCAGCACCCAACGCGGGGCGAGGCGTGGCGAACATGCGTTTAGTGCTTATGTCGGAATGAGTATGCGCTGCGCGCCGATGATGGTCGACGGGCATGCAATGCAACACTGCTGTGCACTCAATGCACCAACCGAGGCACCGTCTGCAATGGGAAGAACGGCCCCCGATGGAGCTCCATGCGAGGCTACCGGGCACAATCAACGCCATTTAGGCTGTGGTCGTGCGCGTGGGACAGCTCGGTCATCTCCAACGTTTTCCGCCTAGATCACCGAGGCGATGCGGGGGCAGGGAGCGGTCGCGGCGCAGCAGAACGCAGAGGCCGCGATGTCCGCCCGCGCCAAGCCGACATGCGGGTCGCACTGTTAAGCCTCGAGCTCATTCAGGTCTGCGGGCACCTTGCCGCGCGCGACACCGCGTTGGCCGAAGCTACTGCTGGTCTGCGGTGCTACACGCCGTAGTGGACGAGCATACAAACGCCGAGGCGATCACAGCCGTGAAGACGATCTACAAGGCGCGACGCTAAGCAGTCCCTGCAGTACAGCGGGAGGCCGTTCTGTACGCGCGACACTGCGCTCCCAGCGCGAATTCGCCGAACGGCGTATCAAACCTGGCTCGAGGAGGCAGGAGTCTCTGGGATCAACGGGATGTGCCGTAGCAGGGTCTGCGCTCAACTATCCCCAAAAGCACGAAAGATCAAGGATAAAACAATGGGGCCCGTCAAACAGCGCGCAGCGCTGGACGATCGCGCAGCGGACGGAGCGCAATACAAAAACGAGGGCGTTCGATTGTTGCGAATGGTGACGGCCATGGATGAAGCGGATTGCGTCTTAGCTACAGCGATGGATCAAGCAAGGGATCATGCACGCATCTTGATCAGTGCTTCACGACGTTCACGGCGACGAAAGAGGCGCGGTGTAGGCATGGGCATGTTTATCTGCAGATCGATTTTGAGGCGCATGGCAGTGGGCTTTGAGTGGGCTAGGACGAGCCACAAGGCGCCTTGCTTAGTTCGCTGTGCCAGTCTAGCCCGCGCGACGCATCACGTTGCGTAATACCCCTGCATTATGTCGCACTGCTTATGTACTAGTCGCGAAGGGACCTATGGAGAATCGATTTGTCATCGCTGATGAATATATCATCACATTGATTGTCCCAGCTAAACCGATGAACTCATGGGCGTGCGGCGCTAAGCGCATTGCATAGCGCGCCATTGAGAGCTTTTGTGACGAATATGAAATGACTGTTAATCATTTTATTGCACGATCGAAGACTGCAGCTGTTCGGTATTTGCGCCGTCATAGAGGCATTGTCCTTGAGTTGGACTATGCTAGCGCTTGGCGAGATACGGCTGAGTTAGGTCGGCTTGGCCTTGAATGCAATGTCCGAGTAGTTTCGCGCGGTGTCGATAATATAGTGGTAACCTCGTTTTCGGTGCTTGAAATGCGTCTCCGGCGCACGAAGCTAACCTATCGTCAGAGGAATCTGTTCTGTTGTTTCACTTGGAATTCGGTGCCTAATGAAATATTGAGCAATATCATGCACCTCGCAAGTATTAACGGAGACCGCTTGTTAAATATCGAACAACTACCCGGCTCCCCAAATGAAACGTGGGATTGAAATGGACATATCAGAAGTTTTCCGTAGAGAAAATTTGCGGGATTGCTAAAAGAGGGAATTTCATTGATCCCGGTAGCATCCGATTGGCGAAGTGCCGTCCAGGCCGCGCTAGTGGCATTGGCAGAAAAGTCACGAGTTCGGTAATGAGCCGATCTTCTCAGCGAAATTAGCGGCGGCTATCGGCAGCCGACTCAGTCCAGCCATCTGCGGACATTGTCGACCGACATCGTGTAATCAGTCCCTGCAGTAGCCTTCGCCCAAGCGAACCGTCAAACAGTTCTTCTTGTCGGTGAGCCATTTCATGCCGGTCCCGGCGCCGTCAGTGGCGCGAATGACCTCCCTCGTCCCGTCGCGGTCGAATTCGATTCCGCCGTCGGTATACCGGCCCTCGAATTTGCGCGGACCATCGAGATTCTGCACGGTGACTTCGTACTTCCCATGACCGCCGCTTAGGTCTAGATGCGTCCCTTCCGGGCCTGTCCACTTGCCGAGCCACTCGTCAGTGCGCGGCGCGCTGGCGTTAGCTGGCGTGATTTCCACATTCTTGTGAGAGGACGCGTTGCGGTCTGAGCATCCGGCCACGGAGAGGGCAGTCAGTAATGTGAGGGAGATATTTTTCACGGTCGATGGACAGGGATTGCACATGGGGATTTTCGCACGACTGTCGATCGCGCCCTTCTGAGTACCGTCCTGCCACCGGCCCCTACTTGGCCGGCCGTGGCGGCGCACCAGGGGGCGCCTTGTAGCGGTTGTAACTCCAAAGGTATTGTTCGGGAAACCGACGGATCAGTGTTTCCATTGCGCCGTTGAGCAGGGCGGCTTGAGCTGCGGGTTCATCAGGCATTTCGCCGGGCAGCCGCATCAGGTGCAGACGCCATCCGCGCCCGCGTGGCAGGCGCTCGCCCGACGCGAGGATCACCGCTACTTTAGCCTGTGCCGCGAGCTTGCCCGGCAGCGTCATGGTAAATGCCTGCCTACCAAAGAAGGGCACCCACACGCCTTCGCCAAGGCTCGGTGCCTGGTCGGGCAGCAAGCCGACCGTCCCGCCTTGTCGCAGTGCCCGCATGAAGGCACGCACGCCCTGCGAAGAGGCAGGTACGGCGGTCAGATCAGAGGTGGACCTTGCGCTGTCCATCAGCGCACGCAAGTAGTCCTTGCGGGGCGTGCGGAACATCACGGTGAGCGGCATCCGCTTGGCCACATAGCGGGCCGTGATCTCGAAGCTGCCCAGGTGTGGGGTCAGGAACAAGATCCCTTTACCCTCCGTGC